>OGIE01000358.1_pt1 | contig 68544 bp, 64 predicted proteins | sample 1571581 | NCBI WGS metagenome assembly OGIE01 (sample SAMEA2582021, study PRJEB24529) | metagenome | biome: Human gut stool | place: China | collected 2011 | reverse complement strand
CCTCATCCGTCGCGGCGTAAAGCCGCGCCACCTTCCCCTCAAGGGGAAGGCTTGACAAGTCTTATCGCTACCGGTGGTCAGAGAAATTGCCTCTGAGGGGAAGGCTTTGGCATGCCGCTGGTTTGCATATACATTTTCGTGCCGCCATGGCGTGGCTATTTTGTCAGCTGCAAGCCATCGTAATTCTCGTGCAGCACGGCGCAGGAGGCAGCCATTTTGCTGCGTTCCTCTTTGCTCAAATCCAGTTCCAACACCCGCTCCACTCCCTGGCGATTGATGATGCAGGGCACCCCCACAAACACATCCTTTTGGCCGTATTCGCCGCGCAGCCGGGCGGACACGGTGAGCACGCTGCTCTCATTCGACAAAATGGCGCGGGCGATGCGGGTCATGGACATACCGATACCATAGTAGGTGGCTTTTTTGGCGGCAATGATCTTTTGCGCCGCTTCGCGCACCTCGGTGCTGATGCGTTCCAGCTCCTCCAGCCGGTAATCCTCCGGATGGCTGCGGCACAGCTCCACCACCGACCGGGTGGCAAGCATCGCCTGTGACCACGGTACAAACTCGCTGTCGCCGTGTTCCCCCATCACATACGCGTGCATATTGCGCGCATCCACCCCAAAATAGTCACCCAGCAAATACCGCAGCCGCGCCGTATCCAGCGTGGTGCCGGTGCCCAGCACCCGCCCCGCGTTAAACCCGGACAGCTCATAGGTGACCCGTGTCATGATATCCACCGGATTGGTGGCGACCAGAAAAATGCCGTCAAAGCCGGATGCCACCACCGGCTCCACGATGGAGCGGAACACCTGTGTGTTGCGCTGCAGCAGCTGCAGACGGGATTCGCCCGGCTTTTGGTTGACACCGGCGCAAATAGCGACAATGTCCGCATCGGCGCAGTCGGCATAATCCCCTGCGGCGATCTTCATGGAGCCGCTGGCAAACGCCAATCCGTGGTTCAGATCCATCGCCTCACCCTGTGCGCGCTCGCGGTCGATGTCGATCAATAGCAGTTCATCGCCAATGTGCTGGTTCAGCGCCGCATAGGCAAAGCTCATCCCCACCATACCGGTACCCACCAACACGATTTTTCGGCTGTTGTTCATGTTCGCTCCCCCTTTTGTACCAGTATGCCCACCCAGACGGCGGTTATGCCCCGCCGCAGCATCGCGGCTGCCGCTATTTTTTTGTGCCGAACAGGCTATCTTTTTGTCGAAACATCTGGTATACTAATGGTGTATATGTATCCTCAACCTGTAAGGAGGAACCATGATGCTGGTAGACAATTTTTTTGAAAACATGGAGATACTGCACCGGGGCACGCTGCCCCCGCGCACCTATTTCATCCCCTATATGACCGCGCGGGACGCTTGCGCCGGGCGGCGCGACCGCTCCAACCGCTTTGTTTCGCTGAACGGCGGGTGGCAATTCCGCTATTTCGACAGTGTGCGCCGCATGGACGTGCCATTTTTTAAGCCGCCCTACCCCACCATCGGCTTTGCCGGATTGCCGGTGCCGTCGGTGTGGCAGATGAACGGCTACGACCACCACCAATATGTGAACATCCAATATCCGTTTCCCTACGACCCGCCGTATGTGCCGGTGGACAACCCCTGCGGCGCGTATCTGCGCCCGTTCAAGCTGTTGCGGATGCAGACCGAAGGTCGGGTACACCTCTGCTTTGAGGGGGTGGACTCCGCCTACTATGTATGGGTGAACGGTCACTTTGTCGGATACAGCCAGGTGTCCCATTCGCCGGATGAATTTGATGTGACCGAATTTGTCAAAACCGGCGACAATATGCTGGCGGTGCTGGTGGTGAAATGGTGCGACGGCAGCTATTTTGAAGACCAGGACAAACTCCGGATGTCCGGCATTTTCCGCGATGTGTACCTGCTGCTGCGGGAGGAAGAGCACATTGCCGATGCGGTGATCACCACTCCGCTGTCCAAAAACTATCAAAAAGCGGCGGTGGAGGTGGCCTGCACATTTAACGCGGGGGCACCGGTGGCATCCGCCCAGCTGCTGAACCACGAGGGCAAAAAGGTGGCTGCCGCCTCCGCCAAAAACGGCAAGCTGCACATGGATGTGCCGGATCCGGTGCTGTGGAACGCCGAGCAGCCGTATCTGTACACGCTGCTGCTGCAATGCGGGCGCGAGATCATCCCCTTTGCGGTGGGGCTGCGTGAAATCAGCGTGAAAGACGGCGTGGTGCTGCTGAACGGTCAAAAGCTGCGGCTGCGCGGCGTCAACCGCCACGACAGCGACCCCACCGTGGGCTATGCCGTCACCCCCGGGCAAATGCGCGCCGATCTGCTGCTGATGAAGCAACACAACATCAACGCTGTGCGCACCAGCCATTATCCCAGCTCGCCGCTGCTGCTGGATCTGTGCGACCGGTTGGGGCTGTATGTGCTGGAGGAAGCGGACATCGAATGTCACGGCGTGACCACGCTGTACGGTCCGGCAGCGGATTTTTGCAAAATTGCGGACGATCCCGCCTTTGCCGCGCCGATCATGGATCGCATCCAGCGGCTGGTGCTGCGTGACCGCAGCCGCACCTGCGTACTGTTCTGGTCGATGGGCAACGAAGCGGGCTACGGTGAAAACTTTGTCGCCGCCGAGCGGTGGGTCAAACAGACCGACCCCACCCGCCTGACGCATTACGAAGGAGCGGCGCATATGCCCGCCGGCAAACAGCTGGACTGCGCCGATCTGGATGTCAAAAGCGGAATGTACACCTCGCCGGACGATCTGCGCCGGTATGTGGAACAACCGGGCGGCAAACCGTTTGTGCTGTGCGAATATTGCCACGCCATGGGCAACGGACCCGGCGATTTGGAGGATTACGAGCAGGTGCTGGACGCGTATGACCGCGCGGCGGGCGGCTTTGTATGGGAATGGTGCGACCACGCGGTGTTCGCCGGCAAATCCGGTTCTGGCACAGCAGTGTACCATTACGGCGGCGATTTCGGCGAGGAGCTGCACGACGGCAACTTCTGTATGGATGGGCTGGTGTATCCCGACCGCACGCCGCACACCGGTTTGAAAGAGCTGAAAAATGTGTTCCGTCCCGCGCGGCTGACCTGTGAGGACGCGGAAAAAGGACGGTTCACGCTGTACAACAAGCTGGATTTCACCGATTTGAAGGACTATCTTTCGCTGGCGTTTGTGCTGACAGCGGATGGGCAGTCGATGCAGGAGGGTGCTCTCCCCTGCCCGTCGGTTTCGCCGCGGGGACAAGTACCGCTGCAAATCGATTATCTGCTGCCGCGGCAAGGCGTTTGCCATCTGCGGCTGGAATACCGGTTGCTGCAGGACACGCCGTGGGGCAAAGCGGGCGACGCCGTCGGCTTTGACCAGGTGGAGCTGGCGCGGCATTCCGAGCCAGCTCCCGGCTTGTCCGGTGTACGCGCGCCGCGCTATTTGCAGGATGATCGCGAAATTTTGCTGTGCGGACAGAATTTCCGCTATATTTACAGCAAAGATACCGGTTTGTTCACCAATCTGACCATAGACAAGATGTCGATGCTGCGCCGCCCGATGGCCTTCAACCTGTGGCGCGCCCCCACCGACAACGAACGACACATCGCCGGTCAATACTACGCCTGCGGCTACGACCGCACCACCTCCCGCGCCTACGCGACCGAGGTGTACAGCGATGGCGAGCTGGTGCGCATCACCACCGATTTGTCGGTGGCGGCAAACGGACGGCAGCGGTTGCTGAACATCCGCGTGCTGTGGACGGTGGACGGCAAAGGCGCCATCACATGGGATATGACTGTGCGGCGCACGCCGGGGCTGCCGTTTTTGCCCCGCTTTGGGCTGCGGTTGTTCCTGCCCGGTGGCATGAAACAGGTCGCCTATACCGGTTATGGTCCCTACGAAAGCTATGTCGACAAGCACCAAGCCAGCTGGTACGGTTGCTTTGAAAGCACGGTGGACGAGCTGCATGAGAATTATGTGCGTCCGCAGGAAAACGGCAGTCACTACGGCTGCACCCGTCTGGCGCTGTCCGGCGAGGGCGCGGCGCTGACCGTGACCGGCGATTTCTGCTTTAACGCCTCGCCGTATACACAAGAGGAGCTGGCGCACAAGGCGCACAATTATGAGTTGCGCCCCTGCGGCGACACGGTATTGTGCATCGATGCGGCGCAAAGCGGCGTGGGATCGCACAGCTGCGGACCGGAGCTGCTGCCTGCCTATCGGCTGGACGCGAGTGAGTTCACCTTTAGCGGCCGCCTGAGCTTGGGAGAATAAGAAAAGACACGAAAACGCCGTCCGATATACATCGGACGGCGTTGTTTTGTGGCGCTTATATGGTGTAAAACAAAACCACAGTGTTGACAAACTGCGGCAATGCTGCTAGGATAGGATATTAGATGGCATGACCATTCACGGTAGGCGGTTCGTCCCCTGTTCAAAGGGGGTCGAAATTCTTTTTCGCCCCCGAAAGGGGGTGACGCGATGTATGTTACATACGGCGAATTGTTTCAATTCGTTGTCATGATAGCAACTGTGATTGCACTTGTAATCAACGCGATAAATAAAAAGAAATAAACCGCCCAACCCTCGAAAGTTAGCGGTTTATTTCTTCTAACTTATTGGGGGCAAACCGTCTATCGGTCATGCCATCCTCTAGTAACAGTATAGCCCCTTTCGGGGGCAATGTCAATAGATGGCGGGTGGTATTTATGGCCGCCCGCCATCTTCAATCGCCGGGGATCACCCGGCGTTTTTTCTTTACTCCGCCGGGCGGATACGCGGCACGGTGTCGATGGCTTCCGCCACCGGTTCGCGCATCCACAGCGTGGGGGTGATGCGCAGTGTAAAGCCACCGCCGTTTTCCGCCGCCCATTCGTGCATGGGTGCGCGCGGCAGCGCATACGCCGCCATCAACAGCATAATCACGCCGCCATGAGTACAGACCACCGCTTCGGTGTCCTTGTGACGCATCATATCCTCCACCAGCGCTTCAAACGCGTGCTGCACGCGATGCTGGAACTGCTCGCCGGTTTCGCCGCCGGGAATCTCCACCGGCTCGCCCGCCAACCATCGGCTGAAACGCTCGTCCTGTTTGAGTTGAGCGGCGCTTTTGCCGTCCCATTCGCCGAAATCGCACTCCGCCAGTCCGTCCACTACCTCCGCGTGGCAGCCGGGATACAGCACCTCCAGTGTTTGACGGCAGCGGGTCAGCGGACTGGTGAAAAACCGCGCGCCGCCCGGATAGTCGTACTGTTGTTTCATGGACAGCAGCTGCATCAACCCTTCGGGCGACAGCGGTTCATCGGTGCGCCCGATATAACGCCCGTCGTTGTTCGCCTGGGTCTGGCCGTGCCGGATCAAATGGATGGTGTAGCTTTGCATCAAAAGCACCTCTTTACAAATCGTTGATTTTTCGTTATACTAAACTCGCTGTATATTTTTAGTGAAGGAGCAACCCCGCATGAGCAACGAATTTCCACGTATTCTGCTGTCGCTGCGCCGCGAGCGCAAGCTGACCCAAAAGCAGGCCGCCAAGGATCTGGACATTTCGCCGGCGTTGTTGTCGCATTATGAAAAGGGCGTTCGCGAATGTGGGCTGCAATTCGTGGTGCGCGCCGCCGACTATTATCATGTGTCCTGCGACTATCTGCTGGGGCGCACCGCCGATCGATCGGGCATCGCGCCCGAATTGGTATCGCCCCAATCGCCGCCCACCGAAAACGAAAAGCCGCTGGAGCTGTCCTCGCCGGAGGACATTCGCCAAAAGCAGATTTTGCAATCCACCCACATTCTGTTCCAGATGCTGCAAAGCTGCCGCCACGATCCGCTGACCACCGAGGTCACTCGCGCGCTGTCGGTGCTGTTGTACGCGTTGTTCCGCGAGCTGTGCGCGCATCACCCACAAACCTCAAAAGCGCTGTTTTCGCTGCCGGAAGCGCAGTTTCAGCCACTGACCACCGCCGCCATCGGGCGCGCGGTCACGCGGGTAGGGTGTTTGGCGCAAGGCTATCCGGTGCCGGGCGCGGACAAGCTGTCCGCCGAAGCGCTGCCGGCGCTGTCGCAAGAGCAGCTGCGCCGCGATTTTCCCTTTTTCTCCGCCTCGCTCGCGCGGGTGTTCCGCGTTGCCGAGCGAACCTTGCAGGAAACCGTGTAACGCACACGCGAAATGTCCCCTTCACGCCCCGGGCGCGAGGGGGACACGCCGTTTTTTATTCGTCCGCTGCTTCGTCCGCCGCCGGAGCCGCGGGCGTTTTTTTGCTGCGGAAAGCGACCGGCGGGATCAAAAACGCCGCCACCATAGTCACCGCCACGCACAGCAGACAGAAAATGCTGAAATACCAGTTATCCACGCCGCGTTCCACCCGCTCGCGCACCACCGGCACCACATACAGTGCCGCCGCCAACAGGGTGTTAATCACGCTGGTCGCCCGCAAAAAGTTCACATCCAACCGGCGGCCATGCAGCGCCGCCAACGCCATCGAGGGAGTCAAAAACAGCAGCAGCGTATGCAAAATCAGCGGCGTGCTGACCCCAAAGCGCTGCCATTCCAATCCGGTGCCGCCCGAATAGCCGAGTTGCGCCACCAGCGCGCCCACCAAAAAACCCGCCAGCAGCAGATAGATGATTCCACGGCACACGATGCGCGCCGGACGGCTGTGCCAAAACCGGTGTGCCAGCACTGCGCACACGATGCCCACCACAAACAGCAGATACAGCATCGGCTTGGCGGTGGTGGACAGCGCAAACAGTGCCAACCCCATCACCAGTTGTACCACCGAAAACAGCACCAACACTTTTTGGTACAGTTCGGTATCGGACGACGGCATCCAGTTTCGTATGGACATGGCGGCTCCCCCTTGGTCGTGTTTGTGTTCCATTATAGCGGGTGCGGCACAAAAAAGCAAGCGACCCGCTCGTCCCCGACCGGCAGATTTTGTAAAAAGATTATGAAATACCCCAAAAGGAGCCTGCTGCCGTCGGCAGCAGGCTCCCCGCTTTTTCGCTTTATTCGCCTTTGATGAGTTCTTTATACAACCGGATATATTCGTTGGCCGAGCGTCCCCAGCTGAAATCGCACCGCATGGCGCGTTCCACCAACACCGGCCAATCGGTCTTGTTGGCGTACGCCCCCAACGCGCGGTGGATCGCATACAACATATCGTTGGCGTTGTAGGTTTGGAAGGTGAATCCGTTGCCGGTCCCATCTCCGCAGTCGTGGATGCTGTCCTTTAAGCCGCCGGTTTCGCGCACCACCGGCAGTGTGCCGTACCGACACGCCACCATTTGCGCCAACCCGCACGGTTCGCTTTTGGAGGGCATCAGGAAAATATCCGCCGCCGCATAAATTTTGTGCGCCAGCTCCGGCACAAACCCGGAGCAATAGCAGAATTTGTCGCGATAGCGTTCCTGCATCTCTTTGAAAAAGCTCTCATACTGCCAGTCGCCGGAGCCGAGCACCACCATCTGCACATTTTCGTGCAGCAGCTCATCCAGAATATATTTGACCAGATCCAGCCCCTTGTGCGATACCAGCCGGGTCACCATGCCGATCAGCGGCACATCCGGCTGCTGCGAAAGCCCCAGCCGCTCCTGCAGCGCCTGTTTGTTGCCCGCCTTGCCGGAAAAATCGTCGGCGGAATAATGCACCGGAATCTGCGGATCGGTGGCGGGGTCATACGCTTCGGTGTCGATCCCGTTGAGGATACCGCTCACTTTCCAGCTGCGTGCCCGCAAAATCGAATCCAGCCCATGGGCATACCACGGATCCATGATCTCCTGCGCATAGGTGGGGCTGACGGTGGTCACGCGGTTCGCTGTTTCGATCGCACCCTTCATCAAATTGAGATCGCCATCCTGCTCCAGCAGGCTTTGCGCCGATCGCGGAATACCAAACACATCCTCCAGAATATCGGTGCCATAACGACCCTGATACTGGATATTATGGATAGTGTACACGGTTTTGATGGAACTGTATTCGGGACGATCGGCGTAGTACAGGTGATGGTACACCGGAATCAGCGCGGTTTGCCAATCGTTCGCGTGGATCACATCCGGCATAAATCCGATCGCCGGCAGCATTTCCAGCACCGCGCGGGCAAAAAACGCAAACCGCTCGGCATCATCGTAATGACCATACAATCCGGCGCGTTTGAAATAATACTGGTTATCCAGCAAATAGTAGATCACGCCGTTTTGACGCGCTTCAAACACACCGCAATATTGCCGCCGCCATGCCACCGGCACCGACAGGCTGGTCAAAAAGGTCATCTGATCCCGCAGCTCCTGCGGCACCGATTCGTACAGCGGCAACACCACCCGGCAGCCAACCAGCCGCCGGCGCAGCGCCTGCGGCAAGCTGCCCGCCACATCTGCCAATCCACCCGACGCCGCAAACGGCAGCGCTTCACTGGTGGCGTATAATACTTTCACAGAAAGTCCCCCTTTTTGTCATGCTATGCTTTTTCGCTGTTCAAGCGGCGTGGTCAAACCACCGCGCCTTTGGCGATAAACACGGGATAGCTGTCCGCTCCCCGCAGGCAGCGACCATCGTGAATGGTCACATTTTTATCCAAAATCACCGCATCCAGATGCGCGCCCCGATGTATCACCGCATCCTGCATCACAATGCTGTTTTCCACCACCGCGTCGCGCTCGATATGCACATCGCGGAAGATGATGGAGTTGCGCACGGTGCCGTCAATATGCGCACCATCCGCTACCAGCGAATTGGACACCTGCGAATGCAGCCCATAGGTGGCAGGAGCGCAATCCCGCACCTTGGTATACACCGGCCGCCCCTTGGGGAACAGCGCCGCGCGCACATCACTGTCCAAAAACGCCATATTGGCGGCAAAATAGCTGCTCAGCGAATGAATGGTCTGCACATACTCGGTCACCTCGGCGCCCTGGATGCGCATATCCTCGCGGTATTTTTGCAGAATATCGCGTTCAAAATTCATCTGGTTGTGGCTGACCGCGTCCGCCACCAACCGATGCAGCAGATCCCGCCGCAAAATGTAGATGCCCAGCCCGTAATAGCTGTTTTGCTCGCCGTTGGCATCGCCGATCTGGATGTCCGCCACACGGCCGTCCACATCCATCGTCAAAATCAGGTTGTTGCGCTGGGCGGGCAGCGGACCGCGCTTGTAGCCGATGGTGATGTCCGCGCCGGAATCCAGATGCGCATCGATCAGGCGGTCATAGTCGATGTTGCCCACCAGATGGCTGTCCGCCAAAATCACATATTCCTCCCGCGCGCGCTCCAAAAAAGCGCCGATACCCGCCAGCGCCGCTACGCGCCCGCTGTACAGATCGTCCTGCGCGTTGAACGGCGGCAAAAAGCACAAGCCCTCGTGCTTGCGGGACAGATCCCACGCCTTACCGGAACCGATGTGATCCATCAGCGATTGATAATGGCTTTTGGTCACGACTCCCACCTTGATCACACCGGCGTTGACCAGACTGGACAGGGTGAAGTCGATCAGCCGATACCGTCCGCCGATCGGGATGGACCCCATCGACCGCACCGCGGTCAGATCGCGCACCGATTCGTCGTGCATATTGGAAAAAATCAACGCCATCACATTGTTATTTCGCATAGATGGCACCCCCTTCCACATCTTCCTCCACCATGGCACGCGGCGGGACGGTCGCTCCCGCGCCCACCGTGACGCCGGCGGCGATAACCGCAACGCCCCAATCGTCGCTATGTTCTTCCGGTCGTGCCCCGACCACGGCGTTCTCTTCGATCACCGCATCCTCCGCCACGATCGCGTATTGCACCCGCGCGCCTGCTTTCACCCGCGCGCCCGGCATCAAAATGGAGTCGCGCACCTCGGCGCCCTCCTCCACCGTCACGCCGGAGAACAGCACCGAAAAGTCCACCGTGCCGAAGATGTTGCCGCCTTCCGACACCAGGCTGTTTTCCACCTTGGCGTTTTGCCCGACATAGTGTGGCGGATGCCCCTCGTTGCGGGAATAGATGCGCCACGAACGGTCGGACAAATCCAGCGAGGTTTGCGGGTTCAGCATATCCATATTGGCTTCCCACAGGCTGTCGATGGTGCCGACATCCTTCCAGTAGCCGTCAAACCGGTAGGCAAACATCCGCTCGCCCGCGTTCAGCATGGCGGGCAGCACATTTTTACCAAAGTCGTTTTGCGAGTTCGGGTCCTGCTCGTCCATGGTCAGATATTGTTTCAATTTGTCCCATGTGAACACATAAATGCCCATCGACGCCAAGTTGCTCTTGGGATGCGCGGGCTTTTCGTCAAATTCATAAATCGAATCGTCCGGGTTGGTGTTGAGAATACCGAACCGGCTGGCTTCGGACATCTCCACCTCCAGCACCGCGATGGTGCAGTCGGCGTGGTTGCGCTTGTGGGCGGCGATCATCTGGGAATAATCCATTTTGTAGATATGGTCGCCGGACAGCACCAGCACATACTCCGGACGATAGCGCTCGATAAACGCCATGTTCTGGTAAATGGCGTTGGCGGTACCTTTGTACCAATCTGCGCCCTTGTTTTTCTGATACGGCGGCAGCACATGCACCCCGGCGTTCAGCCGGTCCAGATCCCACGGCTCGCCCGCGCCGATATAATCATTCAGCTCCAACGGCTGATACTGGGTCAGCACCCCCACCGTTTCGATGCCGGAATTGACACAGTTGGACAACGGGAAGTCGATGATCCGGTATTTGCCGCCATACGGCACCGCCGGTTTGGCAATATGGCGGGTCAAGGCATACAACCGGCTGCCCTGTCCACCGGCCAACAGCATAGCCACACATTCCTGTTTGCGATACATAAAGCCTACCTCTTTCCTTTTTTGCCTGATTTCCCCGCCGCGCCCGCCGGACGCCCGGAGGATTTTTTGTTTTTACGCTGGAAATACAGCACCGACAACGGCGGCAGCGACAGCTCGATCGACTGATCGCACCCGTGCATCGGGATCGCTTCGCTGTTCACCACACCGTTGGCGACACCACCGCCGCCAAACGCCTTGTCGTCGGTGTTAAACACCTCTTCATACGCCCCGGCATGCGGCACACCGATGCGGTATCGCGGCCGCAGCACCGGATTGAAGTTGCACACCACCACCCGCTCGTCGCCCTTGCGGTCGATACGGCGGAACGCGATCACGCTTTGTGCGTAGTCGTCGTTCGCGATCCAGGAGAACCCCTCCCACGAGAAGTCGTCCTCCCACAGCGGCGGGGTGTTGCGGTAAAAGTCGTTTAAGCAGGCGACAAAATGGTGCAGCTGGCGGTGGGATTCATAATCCAGCAACAGCCAGTCCAGCTCCTCTTCAAACGCCCACTCCTTAAACTGTCCGAACTCGCTGCCCATAAACAGCATCTTTTTACCGGGGTGCGCCATCATATAGCCGAGGAAAACGCGCACATTCGCGAACTTGTCCTCGTAGCTGCCCGGCATTTTGCCGATCAGCGAGCCTTTGCCGTGCACCACCTCGTCGTGCGAGATGGGCAGGATAAAGTTTTCGGAAAACGCATAGAAAAACGAGAAAGTCAAATGGTCGTGATTGTCCTTGCGGAACAGCGGGTCCAGCGCCATATACCGCAGCATATCGTTCATCCAGCCCATGTTCCATTTGAAATTGAATCCCAGCCCGCCGTCGGAGGTGGGGCGGGATACCAGCGGCCACGCGGTGGATTCCTCCGCAATCATCATCACCTGCGGGTGATGGGCAAACACACATTCGTTCAGCCGCCGCAAAAAAGCGACCGCCTCCAGATTCTCCTTGCCGCCGTACTGGTTGGGCACCCATTCGCCATCCCGACGGTTATAGTCGAGATACAGCATAGATGCCACCGCATCCACCCGAATGCCGTCCGCATGATACTGTTCCAGCCAGAACAGCACGTTGGAGATCAGGAAATTCTGCACCTCTGTCCGACCGTAATCGAACACACAGGTGCCCCATTCGCGATGCTCCCCCTTGCGCGGGTCGGCGTATTCGTAGCACGGGCCACCATCAAACCGATACAGCCCGCATTCGTCTTTGGGGAAATGCGCCGGCACCCAATCCAGAATCACGCCGATGCCCGCCTGGTGGCATACATCAATAAAATGCATGAACTGGTGTGGCGTGCCATAGCGCGAGGTGGGGGCGTAATACCCGGTCACCTGATACCCCCACGAGCCGTCATACGGATGCTCCATCACCGGCAGCAGCTCGATATGGGTGTATCCCATCTTGACCACATACGGCACCAGCTCCTGCGCCAGCTTGTCATAATCGAAAGTCTGGCCGTCGGGATACCGCCGCCAGGAGCCGAGATGCACTTCGTAAATGTTGATCGGCTGGTCGTAAATCGGGTGCTCACGGCTGCGTTGCTGCCACGCCGCATCCTGCCAGTCGTATCCATCCAGATGGTAGATCTTGGACGCGGTGGCAGGGCGGGTCTCAAAATGATAGGCATACGGATCCGCTTTCAGCACTCGCTCGCCGTCCGCCGCCTGCACACAATACTTGTAGGCATCGTATTCCTGCAACCCGCTGACCGTTGCCTCCCACACGCCGTCGGCGCGGCGGGTCATGGGGGTGGCATCCTCCTGCCAATCGTTGAAGTCGCCCACCACCGATACACCGGCGGCGTTCGGCGCCCACACGCGAAATATATATGTGCCATTTTCCAAAAGATGACAACCCATTTGTTCAAACGCTCGTATATCCTCATAAAGAGGCCGATACGGTATCTCTGCCTGACCGAGACCCATAGCCGATCAGCTCCTTCCTTTTTTCATAGTTCTATTGTAACACTCTCGTCGAAAAAATCAAGTCAATTTTCTATGATTTCAATAATATTGACTGATTTTATTTTTTTGATTTGTGTATTGTGAACATTTCTGGGCGGTTTTGTCTGTATAACCCCTATAGTATACGCCGCCCGGTTAAAAAAAGCCGTCGAAACGGCAAATCGCCGCCTTTTTCCTTTTCCCCACAACGCCAAAAGGGTCCGCGGGTTTCGGCAATCGAAACCCACGGACCCTCTCTGTTTACGCCGCCGTTTTGGGCGACCTTTGTGTTGCCGTCTGACCGGTCGCCTTGATGCGGCGGCGCAGCCGTCGAGTCAGCACTTCTTTGGTAACGGCGCGCACATCCACGCGCCCCTGTTTCGGATCATATGTCATTGTTTTTTCCTCTCTGTTATCGGCGCGCGACGGGATACAGCTGCCAACGCAGCCGCACCGCTGCGCCGTGCCACCCACCGCAGCCGTTCAATTGCAACGCGGTCTGGCGGCACCGCGCCATACGGCAGGGAATCTCCCGCCCGACCGCACCTGCCAGCCGCAGTGACTGCACCTCTCCCCGCTCGGTGCGCAGCGTCAGCGTGGCGCGCTCCAGCGTCCATTCCACCGGCTCCACCGCGCGCAGACGCTTGTCCTTGTCCGGCAGCGCGCCGTCCCACAGCCGGGTGTGCACCGCATACGGAATCGGCACCGTCACTGTTTGGGTGCCATCCCACACGGCATCCGCACCGGTCGTGTCCGGCTGCACGCGATATACCGCCCACACCGGTGCCTTCTCCTGTTCGGCGCGGCACCACAGCTCCAACTGCTCGCCGCGCGCTGCCCATGCTGTCGGCTGCACCTGTTCGTTCCATCGCCAGCAAAACCATACCGGCGCCGTTTCCTTGCGAGGATCGAGCACCCACACATCTCGCCCGATCCCCAGCAGATACCGTCCGTGCCACCATGCAGCGCTTGCCGCTGCCCGCTGCTCCGTTGTGTATGCCGCCAGCATCGGAGCGATCGCCTCCGACATTACCGCCGCCGGTTCGCGTCCGTTCATGCGGTCGGCGGTCAGCATCCGCACCTGCCCTGCACCATCCATCCACAGCAGACGTTCCTCGCCCACCTGTATCGTTGCTGGACAGTGGCACCCCGCCCCCACCGGCAAACGAGTAAAGGAAAAGCGGGAGCGAGCGGTGCCCTCCGCCGCCGACGGCGTCAGCATATAGATTTCCTGCGGTTTGAACAGCACCAGCCGGTCGCGCAGCCGCGTAATCGCCGTCACCGCGCTGTGGGGATCGCCCACCCGCGTAAAGTGGCTTTGCGGCATATACAGCGGATCGCCCGGTGCGCTCCAGCAAATCAGCGCCGGGTCGGCTGGATCGCCAAACAGCACCAGCGCCGCGCGGTGCTGGTCGCCGGGCAGCCAGCACCCCTGCCGCAGCCCGGCCAGCAGCGTCCGACCGCCCACCCCGTTTTTGGCGGCGGTCACCATCATATTGTTCTCCCGCGGGGCAGCGGGCAGCGGGTTATCCTCGGCTGCTTGTGCATCACGAAACTGCACATAGCCGCCTTGGCGGTTCACCCGCATAAACCGCCCGTCCGCCGCGGCGCTGTCGGTTTGCCCCGCCGCCACCCGATAGGTCAGCTGCCCGCCATCCGCGGTATCGATCACCGCCGTCACCGCGTCGTTCGCCAACCCCGCTTGCGGCAGATAAAAGCGTGTGCTCGCCCCATCGGTGGTATACGCGGCGGAAAACCGGTCGGTCAACCGGTTGTATTCCTCATACGCCTGTCCGCCGGACGGCTTGCTCTCCGTCGGCAGACATCCCCGCCCGCCGCGCATCACCAGCGGCACATACGCCGCCTCGTCGCAAGCCTCCCATACCCCGCCACGGGCGCGCAGCCGAAACAGTCCGCTATCGGTGATCGCGAGCCACCCTTCCGGCACCGCAGCGATCACGCCATAGGCTGCCGCCAACGGCTCGCGGCTGAGCGGCACCGCCGCACCAGCCTCGTCCGCGCAAAAGCACCACAGCCGCGTTTGACCATCCTGCTCATAGCGTTCCAGCCAGTAAGGGCGCGTTTCCCCCTCCGCCTCCATTTCGGGCAGCAGGCAAAGCGCCTCTGCGCGGCGCGCCACCGTACCGACAAATCGCAGCGCCGGGCGGGTTTGCAGCATCTCCTGTTCCCACCACACGTTGCAGGTTTCCGGCAACAGCGTATCGTCCGTTCGTCCGGCGCGGCCGTCCACGCCTTTCTCCCATGCCGGAAGCGTCACACAGCATTGCTCCGGCGCTTTCATCGCGGCATACTTCATGCGCTCTCCCCCCACGGGATCACATCCTGCCGCCGGCGGGACGGTGCGCCGCATTGTCCGCGCTTTTGGCTGTATGCCGCCGCCAGCACCGCTTGCTGGGCGCTGTCGCCCTCCGCCTGCGCTATCCACATCGCCACCCCGATCGGCAGCACCTCGCGGCACGCCCTGTCGGACAACGCCACCGTATCGTCCAGCCGATCCAGCGGTACAAACGGCTGTTCCTGCTCCACCGCCCACAAATCGGCAACCACCTGATTGACCGCCGCCAAACCCTGATGGCGGCTATCTTCGCGAAACCGGCTTTCCGGCTGTCCGTCCTGATCGGTATAATGCAGCAGCCGCAGCGCCTGTTCCAACGCCTCTTGCCCTGTCATGCGCTTCCCTCCTTTTTATCGTCATCCCGCCCGCACCACCCGCCGGATCGAATCAATACACGTACGCCACAATGCTCTTCAGCATGCTGTTGCGCACAAACAGATCGTAATACAGACGATAATCAAACTTCCATGCGTCCGCCTGCAAATTGCGCGACGGATCAAAGGTGCGTACCTGTTCGGTCTTTTTCACCAGCGACGCCGCCCGCTTGGGCATCACCAACAACCCGATGCTTTTACTATCTGCTTTGGGGGCAAACCCGCCGTCGGTCTGGTTCTCGTCCACCCCGTTGTAGAAGGTGTACGCCGTTTTCATCCGCGAATCCGGCACCGGCAGCACCGCCACTCCGTTGAGAGACCGCACCTGCGTATCCACCCCGCCTTTTTTGAAGGATGCCAGTTCCAAATGACGGCTGACCTCGTCGCTGTTTTGCAGCGCGTTCCACATGGTGCCGTCCACGAACGCCACCAGCTCCTCGTCGTAGCCCGCCTCGTTCTGCACCTTGGCGATGGCGCCGGTCAGCATCGCGAATGCCTGGGTCGCGGGCGTACCGGTGACCGTCTGCTTGTTGGTCACCGCCAGCCCCGCCAGCTTGGACAGGCAATACGCATCCATTTCCGGCACCACGCGGGTGCGCACAAACTCGCCCAGCACCTGTCCGGCCAGCCCCGCCACGCCGGTTTCATCGTTGTCCTCACGATCCAGCTGGAACGAACGACCGCGATCCATCTGCAGCGTATACGGCTGGCTGGACACGGTGATGGTGCCCTTGACAAAGCCGGTGTCGCGGTCATAATCGCCCAAACCGGACATCTCCATTTCGGGGATCAACACGGTTTTGGCGCCCACAAAGCGGCTGCGCAAGGCGTTGTCCGCAAAAAAGCCGGTCACCGGTTTGGAAACGACCGCTTTGTCCAGCTCGCCGGTCATGGTCTGTGCAAAGGTAATCAAATTCATAAACACACTCTCCTCATCATTCTTGTTGTTGTATGGTTATTCCATGGCTGTTTGGAACGACCGCGCGAACGCGGCCTCCTCCGGACGCGGATCGTCCGGCAGATCGCGCAGCGATCCGGCACTTTGAGCGGTGCTGCGCTGCTGCATTTGCCGGGCGGCTTGCCGCCGCACGGTTTCGGCGTACCAATAGCGCAGATACGCGTCCCGCAGCGGCACCCCCTGCGCGGCGGTGTCCCACACCTCCTCCGGCAGATCCTCCGGCATACGAATGTCCTCAATCTCGTCCGCCAGCGCCAAAAATTCCTCTGCCAGCCGCGCCGTCTGCCCGGCTTCCGTGCCCGGTTCCGGCGCGGCTGGCGGAGCCATCTCCGTCAAACCCGGTTCCTCCGGCGATTCGGCGGGAGCCACTTCCGCCAGCGTCACTTCCGGCATGGGTTGCTCACTCGTTTCCGGCGGCATCGCCACTCGCTCCTCCGGTTCTGTCTGCACGGGATTTTCCGCCGCCGGCATCGCGCTGATTTCGGGTTGCTGCATCGTTTTCTCCTCCTTTTGTGTCGGTCGGCTGCTCACATTCGCGCAGCAGCCGCTCCAGATCCGGAATCGCACCCTTGGGTAAGCGCTCCAAATACTGCTTCTTGTCGATCATCTGCCGGTCAAACAGATTGTCCAGTGTCTGCACCGACTGGTTTTCGCTCCACAGCGAGGACGCGCCCGCCTGCACCCGCACATTCAGAATCAAATCGCGGTAGCGCGTGCCGTCAAACGGCAAATACCACACCCCGCGCTCGTCCTCCATGCGCAGCCGGCGGCGACCGTACTGGGTCACCCAAAACTCGGCAAACAGCCGCGCCACTTCCTCGACAAAGCGGTAAAACCGCTGCCCGATCATGTTCAGCGGCATCATCGCCGCCTCACGCACCGCAATGATCGCCGAGGTGTTGTCGGGGGTCATATCGCCCAGCACCGCGCTGTTCACCCCCGCCTGATTCAGGGTGTTGACGATCAACGACGCGCAAAGGTCGTCAAACTGGGGCGAAAAATCCGGCGGCTTGACATAATGGATCGCCTTCTCCACCTCGTCGGCGGAACCGTACACCGGAATGATCTGCCCGGGATCATTGGTGAGGGGTTGGTTCACCAAGTCGCCGTTGACCACCATCATCGGCATCCCCATCATCATCACCGCCCACACCGAAGCGGTCATCATCCGGTTGATCGCGATCTGGTTGGGGATCAGATAGGTGATCTCGCTGTCGCCGTAAGCACAGCCTTTGCGCCGCTCCCAGCAAAACTTCGCCAGCGGATACCGCCGGATACCCAAATCCCACACCGGCCGCACCACCTGCCCGCGGCAGGTCTTGACCGCCTTCACCGTATAGGCGCGGCGCTGCTCGTCCCACTCTTTCCAAAAGCGGGTCAGCACCGTCGCCTTGCGGGTCGATTCCGGCTCGCGGCGATCGGGATCGCCTGCCATATACTGCCGTTCGTCATCCGGACGGATTCGCGCGGCCTGCACCGCGGTGCAGCCGTATTGCCGCGCCTGCCGCCGCAGCTCGCCCACCGGCTGGCGCTGGGCAATCAGGATATACGGCTGGGTCTGCACCTCGTCGTTGGTCGGGTCGCCGAAATATACATTCTCCACATCCAGCGCCTCACAGGCGATGTCCCCGCGAATCGGCACCGTACGGGCATGGTCGGCATACAACCCGGTGGGGATCCGGTCATCCCAGTAAGCGTACAGCAAACCGGTACCGGTCTGGTACGCGTTGCGCAGCACCGTTTCTTTCATCTCCTCCAGCCCCACGCGGGCGGCGGTCACCTGAAAATACTCCGACAGCGCCGTCATCACCGCCGCCACCTCCGGCTCCTGCAGCGTGCCATGCCAGCCGTCCGGCTGACCGGCGACCCGATCGCGCAGCGCGGTCGTAGAAGCCGGTGCGGCAACCCCCTCGGCGGTGTACCGCACCGCCACCGGTGCCGACCCCACCACTGCCATTTTGTATTCGCCGATTCGCTTGATGATGTTGTACCGCACCAGCGGCCGCTGGTCGCCGCAGTTGGCGCCGCGCCACTGATCGCCCGCGAAAAAGCGCTCGTTGATGCGATTCTGCTCGTACAACCCGCGCCGCCCCAGCGCTGCTTTGAATGCCGCGCCCTCCTCGTACTCCCGGAACACCTGTTCCGGGGTGATCGTGTGTTGGATCAAATGCTCACTTCCTTTCTGTTATCGTCCGCCCTCCGGCGGCTTTGGCATCGCCGTGCCGTCGTAATGCCAAAAGTTGTGCCATTCCTGCCGTTGCTTTTCGTCCGGCGGAAGGGCCGTCGGCCGGCTGCCTGTGGTACTGTGCCGCCCCTGCCAACGCCCTGCGGCATACGCCGCCAGCGCCAGCAAAAAGCCAGCCATTCCCATCAAAAACGCCATCCACTCCCTCCTTTCTTCATGCCCAATGTCCGCGAAAATGCACCGGCAGCACCCCGCTCGGGTCGCGGCGAGGCACGGAGCGCGGCGCTTGCTCCCGCGGCGGCGGTACATCCGCCATCGCGTACCGCAGCGCATCCATCAGGTGATTATCCCGGTCGGCGGGGCGATTGATGGTGCGCCCCGCCGCGTCCTGCTCCCAGCAATACGCTGACAGCTCAGCAATGGTGTGGCGGCAAGCGGGATGCACCACCATCTCGTATTCCTGCAGCCGCGCAATGCCGTGCAGCACCGAATCCGCCCCCTTGATCGCGGGAGCAATGCGCCCGATCCCCAGTCGCCGCAGCTCCTCGTTGGACTTTGGCTCGGCGCTGTCGGCGCGGATGCGCTCCTTGGCATACCCCTTGTCGCGGATCATGCGGGCAATATCGCTGTTCAGCATCCGCTTTTCGTAATGCTCGTCGTAAATGTACAGCCGCCGCTGGGCTGTGCTCACCGCCGCCGCGATAAACGCGGTGGGGTCGTTCGCATAGCCGTAATCCAGCCCAAACACATGGCGATACCCCTCCGGCAGCGCTCGCGGATCAAAGCTTTCGACCCGCCAGCGTTCAAACACCAGCCCCTCTTCCACGCCCCATTCGCCCAGCCCCGCCACCGCGTATCGCCGCGGGAACCGCACCCGCATATCCTCGTAAATGGCACGGTCGGTGTCGTCCAAAAACTCGTTGCAAAGATAGTTGGTGGTCATCGCCAGCACATCCGGATGCGGCTGGTCGAAAAAGCGGGCTTTCAGCCAATGCTGTTCGCTCCACGGATTAAAGGTGATGGTGGTCTGCTTAAACAGCGGCGGGGACACTTCGCCGCGCGGCATGGACAGATCCAGCTTGTTGAAATCCTCCTCGCTGCGCAGCTCAAACGCCTCTTCGACCCACACCCAGCAAATGCTGCCCCGCTCCACCGTTGTGGATGCCAGCTTGTCCACCCGATCCATCCCGCGGAACAAAATGCGTTGTCCGGTCGGTTTGTAGATCAACTCCAGCGGCGAACGGGTGGCGCTCCACAGCGCCTCCACCCCCAACCGCCGAATCGCCCATTTAAGCTGGGCAAAGGTGCTGTTTTCGTGGGTACGGTATACGTTGCGAATCACCATTACATTCGCATCGGGATATTTCATCATGTGTACGATGTACCACAGCGCGGTGGTGGAGGATTTTTTGGAAGCCTTGCCGCCTTTCACCACCCGATACCGCCGGCGGCATTCCCAAAACCGGCGGTATCCCTGCCCCACAATGTCCGGCAGATACCGCGCACCCGACGGCAGCTCAGGCGGCTGCTTCGGTTTCTTCATCGTATTTGGCCAGCGTGCGCAGCACCTCCTCCACCTCTCCGATTTCAAAATCCAACAGGGTGATCCGCCGGTCATAATCGCCCCTGCGCTGGCACAGCTCCTCGCGGCGTTTGATCAGCGCCTCCCGTGTCTGCCGATAGCTTTCAATGATGTCTTTCACAATGTCGTCCTTTCTAAATATTGCAATTTGCAACTTTTCAAATAAGCGTCTGGTGAATTCGTTCACGCGTCATTCCGGAAGATCGTTTTCGCCGCAAAAGCGCACCTCGGTCACCGGATCGGCCGCCGCCCGGTCGGTGTATCCGGCGTATTGCTTTAAGTACAGCATATGCATATTCACCCCCGAGCCTTTGGTCAGCGCGTGTTCCAACACGCTGGCGACCGCTTGGGTGTTGGCGATACGGATCGCCTGCAGCGCGGGTTCAAAAGCCGGATCCTCCGGCCGATAAGATGGGTCGACATACCGGCGAAAGGTCTCGCCATCCATTTGCAGCTCCGCCGCCAGCCGTTCCGCCGTCAGCGGCACATGGTTTTCTTCGGCGTATGCGGTGGCGCGCCGAATGGCCGCCCGAATTTTGCCGGTTTGCCCAAGCTCCACCCGCTCACCCCGCTTTCCTGTCTGCAATCAGCACCAACGCGTCACGATCCTGTTCGGCGCGGGGTTCAAAATAGCCGTCAATATACGCCACCGGTTGATCCGCCACCTGCTGCACCGGCACCGCCCGATCGATATACAAAAGCACCGCCGTGTCCCCCGGCACCTCCGCCGTCATGCGCCGCAGCTCCGCTATGGTCATCCTCTGCCTCCTTATTCCTGCACGTATTTTTCTCCATCCCCTCTTACTCTCCTCCGGTTACGATAACCATTTTCAAAGAAGCCCCCTCCAGCCCTTTTGAAGCACTCCTCCGCTTAGCGGAGCACACCGCCCCTCGCTTTCCTCCCGAAGCCAAATGAAACGCGGCCACCTCGTAAGCTATTTCTTTGAAGTCTGATGAAAAGCAACCACCCCGCAAGCCTTCCCCTTCGAGATGATCCCCTCCCTCTGTCGGTAAAGATGCAGCTCATCAAACCTTCCCCTCGGAGGATATATTGCAAATCAGCAGCGTGCAAAAGCCTTCCCCTTCGAGGGGAAGGTGGCGCGACCGCAGGTCGTGACGGATGAGGTGGAAATGGTTGGATATAGTGCACTACTGGTTTTCCGCAATGATAAAAATATGCGCAGCCATTATATGGAAAAAGTTTTATGTTTTTTGACACCTCATCCGCTTCGCTGCGCTCAGCACCTCCTCCTCGAGGGGAAGGCTTGCGCACGCCACCGGTTTGCGTATGTTTCCACAGAGAAAAACCGCTGCGCACACCGGTTTTTCCAATTTGTGGATGTCCAAACTTTTAGTGATTTACTTTTGCGCCGGGGTATGCTATACTATAGTGTAACCATCTGCTCCTGTGTGCCTTTTGTTTGGCAGGACAAGCACCGCGCGACCGATCGCGCTTTTGGATAACTCAAAGACCACCGAAAGGACAGATCCTTTTTATGAAACGATTGCTGGTATGTTTGTGCTGCGCCGCGTTGCTGGGGTCGGCTCATGCGCTGCCCGGTCTGGCGGAGGGCGAAACCGAGCCGACGACCGATACGACGGTCAGTTCGTCCGCCACCACGGCGACGACTTCGACCGAACCGGAGCCGGATCCTACCCCCACCATGTCGCCGACACCGACCTTCCAATTTGCCGAATACAGCCGTACATACGACGCGAGCACCGGCGTATTGACGGTTAGCTGGAATTACGCCGCGGGCGGCGGTGCTGAGGCCACCGCCATCATTGTGGATGGCGTGCAGCACAGCGCATCCGGTTCCGGCTCCCAATTTTCGGCGCGGGTCGGCAGCCTGAGCGGCGGCAGCCATACGCTGCAATATGTGTTCCGGCTGTCGGACGGCACCAATCAAACGGTAACGGCGGAAACGCTGCATATCAACATCAAACGCTCGCTGCGCTTGTCGCTGACGGCGCAGGGCAGCCGCACGGTAGCGACGTTGACCGATGATACCGGTGCGGCGGTGACGGACTATCCGCTGCAATTCACCTTGAACCGCGCCACAACCGTCAACCGCACCACCGATCAGAACGGTCGGGTGGATATGACGGTAAACGGCACGTTGACCACCGTCACCTGTGTGGCTCCCGGTCGCACGGTGGGCGGTATCCAGTACACCGGCGTCAGCGAGATCTGGCAGGCGGATGTCACCAGCGATTCCACCGCTACACAGGCGACGGACGAAGAGGCGGAGAGCACCACCTCGCGTACCCGTTGGAGCGCCACGCAAAAAAGCGTGACCACCGGCGCGAACAAAACCTATGCCACCATTCAAGGCGCCGGCACGACTTCGGTCGAGGGGCAGAATGTGGTGGTGAACGCGACCTTTGACGAGGGCGTGGTGGATGCCTTCGGGTTGGAAAATGATGATTTTAACAAGCGTGCGCGGATGCTGATGAGTGCTGAGCTGTACAGCAGTCTGGTGGGCGACAGCAAAGCGGCGGTGATGATGACACTGGGCTACAATGGCACCGAGATCACCGATCAACAGATTTCCAAACTGGTGTCGGGCAAATCCAAATACAGCCGCTACAGCGATATCAAGCGGGTGGCGCTGACCATGGGACTGCAATTTGTGGACGAAAACAAAAAGACGGTCGCCATTCAGGTGGCACCGGCTGGGTCGTACACGGTGCGGCTGCCTGTGCCGGATTCCATGCTGGATTGCCCGGTGCTGGCGGTGGCGATGATCGAAAAAGACGGGCTGTCTCACATTGTGGATGTGCAGGTAAAAAACGGCTATCTGGAATTTGTGACCAACGGCTTTACTTCGATCGCCGTGTTGGGCTTCGGCGATCATGCCGTGCGCACCGGCGGCGGTGTGGCGTGGCAGCTGGTTGTGCTGCTGGTGGCTGGTGTGCTGATGCTGGCGGGGGCGGCGCTGCTGACCTTCCTGTTTGTGCTGCGCAAGCCGAAAAAGGTGGCAGCCGACGGGGTTGAGGAAGATGCTCCGGCGCAGGACGCGGAACAGGCGGACGGGTCGGACACCCACACCGAGGTGGCATCGGAGTTTATGATCGACCAGCTTTTGAACGAGCACGCGACCAATCCGCAGGATCTGCCGCAGCGGCAGGAGCCGGACGAGGACAGCTATGATCTGTACAGCTCGGACAGCCGCCGCCCGCATCAATCATAAAACCGTTATCCCCGGCCGGACAGCCCCCGTGCTGTCCGGCCGATACCACTATATAAAGACGCGATACAAAAACGGCGAGCAAACCCGCCCGCCGACAATTATGGGAAGTGTTTGACATGGAAGAACAACTGGAGAGCCGCAAATCCAACCTATTGATGCATATTACCGAGCGTATGCCCTCGTTTTCCAAAGGGCAAAAGCGCATTGCCCACTTTATTTTGGAGCATTACGACCAGGCAGCGTTTATGACCGCTTTCCGGTTGGGGCAAACGGTGGGGGTCAGCGAATCCACCGTGGTGCGGTTTGCGGCGGAGCTGGGGTTTGACGGCTATCCGCAGCTGCAAAAGGTGATGCAGGAGCTGGTGCGCAGCAAGCTGACCACCGTGCAGCGTATCGAAGTGACCCGCTCCCGCATGACCGATGAGGAAGTGCTGGACAATGTGATGTCCTACGACATCGCCAATGTGCGCCAAACGCTGGACGAGCTGCCGCACGATCGGTTTATGAAAGCGGTGGATGCGGTGGTATCGGCGCGCAAGGTGTACATTTTCGGCGCAGGCAGCTGCCGCGCTCTCGCGAACTTTACGGCGTATTATCTCAAGCTGCTGCTGCCGGATATTCATCTGGTCTACACCTCCAGCGAAACCGAGATTTTGGAAGAAATGATGCATATCGGCGCGCAGGATGCGCTGATTATTTTGAGCTTTCCGCGCTATTCCAGTAAAGCGGTCAAAACGGCGCACTTTGCCCATGCGCGCCAGGCGCAGGTGGTGGCGATCACCGACAGCCTGGTATCGCCCATCGCCGAATATGCCGATTATCTGCTGCTGGCGCACAGCGACATGGCGACCATTGTGGATTCGCTGGTCGCGCCGCTGAGCATCATCAACGCGCTGATCGTGGCAGTATCGCTCAAGCGGATGGAGGACAACCGTGCCTCGCTGGAAGAGCTGGAGCGGATGTGGGACACCTATCAGGTGTACCAGCCGGATCCGTCCGGCGGGCGGTGACGGTATGCGCGTGATCGTAGTAGGCGGCGGGGCCGCCGGACTGATGGCGGGCACCATGGCGGCTCGCCGGGGCTATGACGTGACCATCGTGGAGCGCAACGACCGCATGGCGCGCAAGGTGATGATCACCGGCAAAGGCCGCTGCAATGTGACCAATCATTGCAGCGTGGAGGAATGTGTGGCGCATATTCCTGGCAACGGTCGCTTTTTGTACAGCGCGCTGACGGCGTTTTCGCCGCAGGATACGCAGGAGCTGCTGGAAAGCCGCGGACTGCCGCTGAAGGTGGAGCGGGGCAACCGCGTGTTCCCGGTGTCGGACAAAGCGGTGGATGTGGTGGATACGCTGGTGGCGATGGCGAAAGAAAGCGGCTGTCGGTTTTATAAAGGGCGGGTCACCCGTTTGTGCATCGAAGAGGATGTGTGCACCGGCGTGGAGCTGGAGGACGGCACCCGACTGGACGCTTACGCGGTGGTGGTATGCACCGGCGGCGTGTCCTACCCGCAAACCGGTTCGACCGGCGACGGCTACGCGTTGGCGCAGCAGGCGGGGCACACAGTGGTGGAACCGCGCCCCTCGCTGGTGCCGCTGGTGACCAAGGGCACCGATTGTCCGCGGATGCAGGGCTTGTCGCTGCGCAATTGCGGTATGGAAGTTGAAGATACCGGGCGGCATCGGGTGATTTACCGTGACTTTGGCGAGCTGCTGTTTACCCATTTCGGCGTGTCCGGACCGCTGACCCTCAGCGCCAGCGCCCATATGCGGGAGATGCAGCCGGGGCGCTATCGGATACATCTGGATTTGAAACCGGCTTTGTCGCCGGAACAGCTGGACGCGCGTCTGGTGCGGGACTTTACCGCGCAGGCGAACACCGATTTCGGCAACGCGCTGGGCGGCTTGCTGCCCCGCAAAATGATTCCCATTATGGTGGAGCGCAGCGGGATCCCCGGCGAATGCAAATGCCGCGACATCACGCGGGAACAGCGGCGGCAGCTGGGTGAGAGGTTGAAGGATTTCACTCTGACGGTGACCGGGTTCCGCCCGGTGGCGGAGGCGATCGTGACGGCGGGCGGTGTGTCCCCCCGCGAGGTCAACGCCAAAACGATGGAGTCCAAAAAGGTGAGCGGTCTGTATTTTGCCGGCGAGGTGCTGGATGTGGACGGCTACACCGGCGGGTTTAATTTGCAAATTGCGTTCGCCACCGGTGCGGCGGCGGGCAATCATCTATAATATCAACATAAGCGAGGATATCACTATGAATAAGACGATCGCGGTGGCGATTGACGGCCCGTCCGGGGCAGGCAAAAGCACCATTGCGCGCATTTTGGCGCAGGAACTGCAATACATCTATGTGGACACCGGCGCGTTGTACCGCGCGGTGGGCTATTCGATGCTGCAGCAGCATATTGATCTGACCGATGCCGCCGCAGTGGAAGCGGCGCTGCCCGCACTGACGGTGGAGCTGCGGTATGTGGACGGTGTGCAGCGGGTGTTCGCCAACGGCGCGGATGTGAGCGCGTATATCCGCACGCCGGAGGTGTCGATGGCTGCCTCCAAGGTGTCGGCGCTGCCCGCGGTGCGCCAATTTTTGTTCGCGCTGCAGCAGGACACCGCCGCGGCGCACAATGTGATCATGGACGGCCGCGACATCGGCACGGTGGTACTGCCGCACGCGCAGGTCAAGGTTTTCCTGACCGCGTCGGCGGAGGATCGCGCCCAGCGCCGGTATGCGGAGCTGCAGGAAAAAGGCGTGGCGACCACGTTTGAAGAAGTGCTTGCGGATATGAAACAACGCGATTATGACGATACCCATCGCGCGACCGCTCCGCTGAAAGCGGCGGCGGACGCGGTGCTGGTGGACACCTCCGGCAACACGCTGGAGCAGTCGGTGGCGGCGCTCAAACAGGTAGTGCTGGATAAGCTGGAGGGTATGGTATGAGAGGCGATCGTATTCTGCTGGCGATATTCGGTCCGCTGGTGCGGCTGATCTTCCCGTTTCGGGTGATCGGGCGTGAACATATGCCGCCCGCCGGGGACGGCCATCGGGTGATCTTGTGCTGCAACCATATTTCTTATCTGGACCCGATCTTTTTGCTGGTGGGGCAAAAACGCCCCATTCGGTTTATGGCGAAGACGGAGTTGTTCAAAAATCGCTTTATCGCTTGGGTGATCGGCAAACAGTTCGGGGCGTTTGCGGTGGAGCGCGGCAAGGGCGATACCTCCGCCATCGACACCGCTAAGGCGATCGTGGAACGTGGCGAAGTGATGGGCATTTTCCCCGAAGGCACCCGTTCCAAAGACGGCAAGCTGGGGCGCGCCAAATCGGGCGCGGCGCTGATCGCTTCGCAAACCGGTGCGGACATTTTGCCGGTGGGCATTGTGACCAAGAATCAAAAAGTGCGTCCCTTTCGGCGCAGTACGGTGGTGATCGGGGAGTTGATGACCCCCGAAGAGCTGCATTTGCAAAATCCGGAGCATCCCGAGCTGCGGTATGCCTCCCGCTTGCTGATGGAGCGTATCGGCGAGCTGCAGGATCAGGCGAGGAAAGCGGTATGAAGATCACACTGGCAAGCTCCGCCGGATTTTGCTTCGGGGTCAAGCGGGCGGTAGAAACGGTGGAACGGCTGCTGGACGAGGGTAAGACCGTGGCGACGCTGGGACCCATCATCCACAACCCGCAGGTGGTGCAGGGGCTGGAGCAGCGCGGTGTGCGCACCGTGTCGGCACCGGAGGAAGCGCCCGCCGGTTCCACGCTGGTTATCCGGTCGCACGGCGTGCCGTGCGAGGTATACGACCGCGCGGCGGCGCTGCCCATCGAATTGTGTGACGCGACCTGCCCGTTCGTCGCCAAAATCCACCGGATCGTGGCGGAACATTCGGCGGCGGGAATGCCGGTGATTGTCGTGGGAGACGAGGGTCATCCCGAAGTGGTGGGCATCCGCGGGCATTGTGTGGGAAAATCTGTTGTAATTTCTGCGCCGGAACAATTGACGAATCTAATAAAAAGTGATAAAATACTAAAGAATGGCTCCGTGTTGATGGTTTCGCAAACCACATTCGACCACGCTGTGTTCGAAAAATGCGCGGAAATTGCGAAAAACATCTATACAAAGCCACTGATTTTTGATACAATATGTGATGCAACTGCCAAACGTCAGGCACAGGCCGTGCAGTTGGCGCGGCAAAACGATTGTATGGTGATTGTCGGTGGGCGTCATAGCTCCAACACCGCCAAGCTGCGGGATATCTGCAGCGCCATTTGCCCCACCGTTTTGGTGGAGCGGGCGGATGAGCTGGATCCCGCGTGGTTTCGCGATAAGCGAACCGCCGGTGTGACAGCGGGCGCGTCGACTCCTGCCGATATTATAAAGGAGGTTCTTTTAACCATGTCCGAAATTGTCAACAACAACGAAGTCCAGGAAACCGAAGCCGTGGAGACGGCAACCAAGTCTTTTGACGAAATGAGCTTTGAGGAGGCGCTGGAGGCATCTCTGCAAAGCCTGAGTACCGACGAGCGTGTGCGCGGCACTGTTGTAGCCATCGCCCCCAACGAGGTGCAGGTGGAAGTGGCCGGACGCAAGCAGGCGGGATATATTCCGGTAGACGAGCTGTCCGCTGATCCGAATGTCAATCCCGAAGATGTCGTCAAAGTGGGCGATGAGCTGGAGCTGCTCATCATGCGCACCAACGATCAGGAAGGCACCATCATGCTGTCCAAAAAACGTATCGATGCCAAAAAAGGCTGGGATACCGTTGTGGCAGCTTCCGAAAGCGGCGAAGTGCTGGATGGCGTCGTGACCGATGTCATCAAAGGCGGTCTGTTGGCGGTGACCGGTGGCGTGAAAGTGTTCATCCCGGCGTCCCACGCGAGCCTGTATCGTATGGAAGACCTGACCCCCCTGCTGAAGCAGCCGGTCAAATTCCAGATCATCGAAGTCAACCAGAGCCGTCATCGCGCGGTGGGTTCCATCCGCAACGTGGCGCGCGAAGAGCGTAAAAAACAGGAAGAAGCCTTCTGGGCGCAGGCGGAAGTCGGCCAGCACTACACCGGCACCGTCAAATCGCTCACCACTTACGGTGCGTTCGTCGATATCGGCGGCGTGGACGGCATGATCCACATCTCCGAGCTGTCCTGGTCCCGCATCAAACATCCGTCGGAAGTCGTCAATGTGGGCGATGTCGTCGAGGTGTACATCCGCGATCTGGATACCGAGAAAAAGAAGATCTCGCTGGGCTACCGCAAAGCGGAAGACAATCCGTGGGAGATTTTGAAAGCGAAATACCCGGTTGGCTCGGTGCTGACCGCCAAAATCGTGGGCATGACCACCTTTGGTGCGTTTGCGCAGATTCTGCCCGGCATCGACGGTCTGATCCACATTTCGCAGATCGCCAACCATCGCGTGGAGAAACCGCAGGATGAGCTGAAGATCGGCGAAGAAGTGACCGTGAAACTGACGGCGGTCGACTTCGAGAACAAACGCGTGAGCCTGTCCATCCGTGCTCTGCTGGAGGACGAGGACAACGCGGCGGACGAAGCTGCCGAAGATACCGCTGACGAAGCGGCGGACGAGGAATAATCCAACATCCATCAGCACCCCCGATGCACCCGCATCGGGGGTGCTTTTTGCATAATTTGCGGTATCATTTTCGACTCTCCTTTGGCAGGAGGATAGAAAAGAGACAAATGTCGATTTTACGCTTTACTTTGGTAATGAAATAGTGTATTATAATGCCATGGTATTTTGCACAGGAGGGTTATATGATGAAAAAATTTCTTTCGATGATTCTGGCGGCGGCGATGCTGTTGACGCTGGCGGCTTGTTCTTCCAGCAACAAAACGGATGGCAAAGACGGTTCCGACAGCTCGCAAACGACTTCCGATCTGCAGTATGTGCTGGACAAAGGCAAGCTGGTGGTCGGTGTGACCGATTTTGCGCCCATGGATTCCAAGAACGATAAGGGCGAATGGGTCGGCTTTGACGCGGACATGGCGAAAGCATTTGCGAAGAGCCTGGGCGTGGAAGCGGAGTTTGTCGAGATCGAATGGGACAACAAGATCATGGAGCTGGGCAACAAAAGCATCGACTGTGCCTGGAACGGCATGACGCTGACCGATGATGTGTTGGCGGCGATGGAATGCACCAACCCGTATATGAACAACCAGCAGATCGTGGTGGTTCCGGCGAGCAAAGCGGATCAGTACAAAACGATCGAAGCCTGCTCGAAACTGAACTTCGCGGTGGAATCGGGCAGCGCCGGTGAGAAGGTTATCAAAGAGCTGAAATACAACTGCACCCCGGTGCAGAATCAGGCGAACGCGCTGACCGAAGTGAAATCCGGCACCTGCGATGCGGCGGTGATCGATTCGCTGATGGCGGCGGCGATGGTCGGCGAAGGCACTGGCTATGCGGATCTGACCTACACGGTGGGGCTGAACGACGAGAAATACGGCGTCGGTTTCCGCAAGGGCAGCGATCTGGCCGCCAAGCTGAACGAGTTCTTTAAGACCAGCTACGCCGACGGCACCATGACCAAAGTGGCGGAGCAGTATGGCGTGACCAAGGCGCTGATCGAGCAGTAAACAGCGGTAACACAATTTAAGCATAATGCGCAAGCCTTGTGATTGGTGCGGGGTTTGCGCATTATGCGCTGTACGGAAAACTATTTTACAAAACACAAGGCAGGATGTTTGAGAATGATGGATCAGTTTATCGAGCAGTTTCCCACCGTTTTTAGAGCATTGAATATCGGCTTTCTCCAAACGCTCAAGTTGTTTATCGTGACGCTGGCAGGGGCGATGCCTTTGGGGCTTATCATCTCCTTTGGCTCGATGTGCAAATTTAAGCCGCTGAGCGCGCTGGTAAAGGTGATCATCTGGGTTGTCCGCGGCACGCCGCTGATGCTGCAGCTGTTGATCATCTTTTATTTCCCGGGGCTGGTATTTGGCAACCCCATTTGGGGCGGTGGCGAGAGCGGACGCTTTTGGGCATCGGCGATCGCCTTTATTCTGAACTATTCCTGCTATTTTGCCGAGATATACCGCGGCGGTATCCAAAGCGTGCCGATCGGTCAGCAGGAGGCCGGACAGGTGCTGGGCATGACCAAATCGCAGATCTTTTTCAAGGTCACGCTGCTGCAAATGATCAAACGCATTGTGCCGCCGATTTCCAACGAGATCATCACGCTGGTCAAGGATACCTCGCTGGCGCGGATCATCGCGCTGCAGGAGATCATCTGGGCAGGCCAGGCGTTCCTGAAAGGCACCAGCGGCATCGCCGGCGAGATTTGGCCGCTGTTCTTTACCGGTATCTACTACCTGCTGTTTAGCGGCATTTTGACGGTGCTGCTCGGTTGGGTTGAGAAAAAGCTGTCCTATTTTAAGGCGTAAGGGGGTGTTTCCATGCCGTTACTGGAAGTGAAAGACATTTATAAAAACTTTGGCCGCACCGAAGTGCTGCGGGGTATCAATTTTCAGATGGAAAAGGGCGAGGTGCTGACCATTCTCGGTTCCTCCGGCAGCGGAAAAACCACGCTGCTGCGGTGCCTGAACTTTTTGGAAACGCCCACATCGGGGCGTATTCTGGTGAACGGACACGAAGTTTTTTCGTCCGAAAATCCGAAAAAACTCAGCGACGAACAGGTGCGGCAAAACCGGCTGCATTTTGGGCTGGTGTTCCAGTCGTTCAACCTGTTCCCGCAGTACACGGTGCTGGACAATTTGTGTCTGGCGGCGCGGCTGCGCGCCAACGAGGACATCAAAAAAGGCACCGGCAAATTCGGCGGCATGACCAAACGCGATGCCTACGATGCCATTACCGCGTCGGCGCTGGTGCTGCTGGAAAAAGTGGGACTGAAAGAAAAGCGCGATGCGTATCCCGGGCAGCTGTCCGGTGGCCAGCAGCAGCGGGTGGCGATCGCGCGGGCGCTGATGTTGTCGCCCGATGTGCTGTGCTTTGACGAGCCGACCTCCGCGTTGGATCCCGAGCTGACCGGCGAGATCCTCAAGGTGATCCGCCAGCTGGCGGAGGAGCATATGACCATGATCGTGGTCACCCACGAAATGGCGTTCGCCCGCGATGTGTCCGATCGGCTGATCTTTATGGACGGCGGTGTGATCGTGGAAGAGGGCGACCCGCATCAGGTGATCGACCATCCGCAAAGCGAGCGTACCCGTGCTTTCTTGGCGCGGTTTCATCAGGAGGCATAAGATGGATAAACCCAGAATCGAAGCGGCGGTGCGGGAGCTGCTGCTGGCTATCGGCGAGGATCCCGATCGCGAGGGATTGCAGGAAACGCCCCGCCGGGTGGCGGATATGTACGAGGAGATCTTTGCCGGTTTGGAGGAGGACCCCCGCCAGCATTTGAAAATTTTCTCCGAACAAAACGATGACGAGATCGTGACGGTGCGGGATATTCCGCTGTATTCCATGTGCGAACATCATCTGCTGCCGTTTACCGGCGTGGCGCATGTGGCGTATATCCCGCGGGACGGCAAGGTGATCGGGCTGTCCAAGCTGGCGCGCATTGTCAACAACTTTGCCCGCCGCCCGCAGCTGCAGGAGCGGCTGACCGCGCAGGTGGCGGATTTTCTGAACGATGAGCTGCATCCCCGTGGGTTGGCGGTCATCATCGAGGCCGAGCACTTGTGTATGACCATGCGCGGCGCGCGTGCCGCCGGGGCACGCACCCAAACCTCGGCGCTGCGGGGACTGATGAAATCCGACCCCCGCACCCGCCAGGAAACGCTGTCGCTGCTGACAGCCAGATAACGGACAAAAGCCTTCCGCCGACAGTTCGGCGGAAGGCTTTTTCAATGTTCACATGATGCTTAAAGGCGGGGGCGGGATCAGGTGATGCTGATGGTGAAAGTGTAGGCGGTGGAGCCGTGCGGCGGCACGAGCCGCACACCGCGCTTGTCGGTGAATGCTTCGCCTTCGTCGGTGCAGCTGCTGATGCCGCCCCAAGGCTCCAGCGCCACAAAAGGCGCGTCGTTTACCGCTGACCAAACGCCGAGATAGTCCATCTCCGCAAAATCCACCGTCACGCTGCGGGCGGTTTTGTCGCTTTTCAGGCTCACACGGCGGGATTGCAGGTGATCGAACACCAGCGCATCCTTGTAAAACAGCGCATGCGTTAGCGGCAGGGTGCGGCTGTCTTGCAGCACCGGCATCCGGTTGTCCACGTCAATAATGCCGTGGCTGTCCAGCAGCGGCACCGCCGCGGTTTCCGGCTGCGCAAACTCCACATAATAATCCTCGAACGACAGCCCGGCATCGTTCGGACAGTTGAACGCGGGATGACCGCCAAACTGGCAGGGCATCGGTTCGTCGTCGCGGTTTTCCACCCGGAACGCAACCTCCACACCGCTGCCGCGCAGGGTGTAGGTCACCTCCGCCGCGAAATCGTACGGATACGCCGCCCGCGTGGCGTCGGTGGCGGCAACGCTCAAGGTGATGACGCGGTCGCTTTGCGCTTTCAGCGTAAAGGGCATTTTGCGCACCAGTCCGTGGCGCGAAAGCTGACAAACTTTGCCGTTCGGCAGTACTGCGCGGTCGCTGTGCAGGCAACCGACAATGGGGAACAGCAGCGGCGCTTGTCCCGACCAGTAGGCGGGATCGCCTTGCCACAAGTATTCGGTGCCGTCGGCGTGTTTGATCGAGGTCAGTGCACCGCCGTCGGTGGTGACCGCCACGGTGATATCGCCGTTCAAGGTATAGATCATGGAGCATCCTCCCTGTGCTTGTTTTTTCACAGTATACCACTCCCCGCACGATATGGCAAATGGCCGGCGCGGGGGCAAACTGCATCGTGACAGAAATGACATAGGGGAGAGGCATCCTCTGCGCAGCATTGCCAATAGTCACACTCGTCACAGCAGCATTCCAGCGCGTTTCCAGCGTCATCTGTGTGTTGACCGTTTCCGGGGCAATCCTTTCCGTGGTTTCCGGGAACCAGCATCACCCCTGTGGGATCCGCAATCATAAACACACCTCCAGTATAGACTAATACATTATATAATGCATAAGTCTATATAGCAAGACACAAATTAAGATATTATCTCATCAAAACGTACAATACGGAGATATATCTGATGATAAAATTAAATGTGCTGCCGCTACTGGAAAAACAGGGAAAAACCAAATACTGGCTATACAAGCAGCTAGGGATGAGTTATCAAAATTTCAGCCGTATGGTCAACAATGAAACCAAATCTATCCGCTATGAGAATATCGAAACCTTGTGCCTGCTGTTGCAATGCACGCCCAACGAGCTGTTTGATATTACACCGGAATAAAAGCACGCTATGCCATATGTCCAATAACCAAAACGCCCCCGGCTGCAGCCGGAGGCGTTTTTTGCGTAAAAAGGATATTAGCGGATGCGTTTGGCGATGTCCAGCAGCCGCACAATGATGGGGCTGAGCACCAGATTAAAGCCCAGCTCGAACAAAAAGTTGCCACCCGCCAGTACAAAAAACATATAGCCGACAGCGTTTTCGCCAAAGCCGGCGGCAGTCGCCCAACCGGCGATGGTTTCAAAGAAGAACAGCACGCAGCCGATCAAAAACACACCGGTGTTCACGATCGGACAGACAGCCGCTGCCGCCACGACCGCGGCGATGCGGTTGCGGTTCGCCAGCGCGCGATAGGTCAGCCCCGACAGCAGTCCGCACAACACGCCTTTGAGCAGCACGGTGACAATGGTGCCCGGCACATTCACCGCCATAAACGCGGCGGCATCCCCGCTGAGCAGCACCGTGATGCCGAACACCAGTCCGAGCCAGGCGCCGATCCACGGGCCACAGGTCGCCGCGCCCACCACGATGGGAATGAGCACCAGCGAAATGGAAAAAACGCCAAAATGGATGAATTGCCCCAGCAGTTGGAGCACCACCACCAGCGCAGTCAGAATCGCGCCCAGCGTCAGTCGCTGGAGCGGGGTGGAAAAGGACGATGCGGTGTTTGTTTTGTTCATGATAATCCTCCTTGCTGCTGTTCCGCGAACGGATACAGCGCGTAAAAATGGGATCTATATCAACATTTTGCGAGATGTGCGCCGTTTTATACGCTCAAGCGTTCCGCAGAACTGTTTGGCGAACGGGGCACATCCCCCAAAATGGAATGGTTTCAGCGATTTTTGTTGTAGATCAGCCGCAGCCCTTCCAGCAGCAGCTTGTCATCGTAGATGATGGTGTGGCGGCAGTGGGGAATGATCTCGTGGCTCAGCCCGCCGGTCGCGACGATGGGGGCGCTGTCGCACCCCAGCTCCGCCAACACCCGGTCGCACATGCCGTCGATCATCGCCGCCGAACCGTATACCGCGCCGGCCTGCATGGAATCGTTGCTGTTGGTGCCGATGGCGTGGGGCGGCGCTTCCAACCGGATACGGGGCAGCAGCGAGGTGCGGTTGGTCAGCGACTCAAACGAGGTCGCCACCCCCGGCATGATCGCGCCGCCGCGGAACGCGCCGGATTCGTCCACCACCGACAGGGTGGTGGCAGTGCCCAGATCCCAGATGATGCAGGGCGTGCCGTATTGCGCAATCGCGGCGATCGCGCCCACCAGCAGGTCGGAACCCAGCTGGGCGGGATTGTCGATGCGGATGTTCAGCCCGGTTTTGACCCCGGGACCCACCATCAGCGGCGTTTGACCGGTCACTTTTTTGACCGCGTGGCGCATAATGCGATCCAGCGGCGGCACCACCGAGCTGATGATGGCACCGTCGATCTGCGCCGCGTCCACATGGTACAGCCGCAGAATATCCAACAGCTCGATCGCGTATTGATCCTCCATTTTGGTGTAATCGGTCGCCAGCCGCGATTCCAGCAGCAGACGCTCGTCCTCAAACACACCGATGGTGATGTTGGTGTTGCCCATATCCAAGGCCAGCAGCATCGTATCCCGCTCCTTTTTTACATTCTCTTTATAGTATAACACAAAAACCGCCGGTCGGCAACCGTCCGCCGCCGGGTGTTAAGAAATTAAAAATTTTCTGCCGTTTTCTTTCCTGCGGCGGGGCAAATGTGGTATACTGAAGGCGAAAAATATCCGAAAAGGCGGAACAAAACCATGAGTGGATTTATTACCTTTGATAATGTCTGCAAATATTACACGATGGGCGATCATAAGATCACCGCGGCGGATCATGTCAGCTTCACGATTGAAAAAGGGGAGTTTGTGGTGATCGTTGGCCCCAGCGGCGCGGGCAAAACCACTGTGCTGAATATGCTGGGGGGGATGGATAGCTGCGACGAGGGCACCATCCGGCTGGAAAACAGCGAGATCAGCCGGTTTAACCGGCGGCAGCTGACCGAATATCGCCGCTTTGATGTAGGGTTTGTGTTCCAATTCTATAATCTGGTGCAAAATCTGACCGCGCTGGAAAATGTGGAGCTGGCCTCCGCCATCTGCCGCGATCCGCTGGACGCGCGCGACACCCTGTGCCGGGTGGGGCTGGAACACCGGCTGAACAATTTTCCCGCGCAGCTGTCCGGCGGTGAACAGCAGCGGGTGGCGATCGCGCGGGCGCTGGCGAAAAATCCGCGGGTGCTGCTGTGTGACGAACCCACCGGCGCGCTGGATTATCAAACCGGCAAGACCATTTTGGCGCTGTTGCAGGATACCTGTCGCCAAACCGGCAAAACGGTGATCGTCATCACCCATAACCAGGCGCTGACCGGCATGGCGGATCGGGTAATCCGCATCAAAAACGGACGGGTGGAGCAATCGGTGGTCAATCCCGACCCCGTTCCGGTGGAGAGGATCGAGTGGTAAGCGTGAACAGAATTTATCAAAAACACAAATGGCGGTCACTCACCTCCAGCTTGAGCCGCTTTTTGGCGATTTTCGGCATTGTGGCGTTGGGAGCGGGCTTTTTGTCAGGACTTCTCGCCACCACGCCGGATATGCGCCGGTCGGTGGATGCATATTATGACCGCAGTGGGTTGATGGATATTCGTGTGGTGTCCACGCTGGGGTTGACCGAGGACGACATCCGCGCACTGCGCGAGGTGAAGGGTGTGCAAACCGTGGAGGCGGCGTACACCGTCGATGTGTTGGCAAACGCCGACCGCGAAAAGGAGATCCCAACCCGCGTTCACAGCGTAACCGACAAGGTGAATCAACTGGACGTGGCGGAAGGGCGGCTGCCCCAAAGTGCCAACGAGTGCGCGGTGGATGTACCCAAAGGCATTGCGCGCGATGTCAAGGTGGGGGACACCCTTACCTTAACGGTGGAGGGTACCGACGCGGCGGACAGCTTTGCTGAAACCACCTATAAGGTGGTGGGGGTGGTGCGCAGTTCCCGCTACTTTTCCATCGACCGCGAAAGCACCTCGGTCGGCAACGGCACGGTGGCGATGTTCGCTTATGTTCCCGCTGCCAGCTTTTCGCTTGCAGCGTATACCGATGCCTACATACAGGTGAGCGGCGCGGCGGAGCCGATGGCGTTCACCGACCAATACGACGCGGTGGTGCAGCCGGTGACCGACCGGCTGGAAGCGATCGCGGACATCCGCGCCCAGCAGCGCACCGACGAGGTGGTGGGTGAGGCGACCGACCAGCTGAATGATGCCAAAGCCACCTATGAAAAGGGCAAAAAGGAGTCGGAACAGCAGTTGGCGGATGTCAAACAGAAGATTGATGACAGCCGCCGGCAGATCGCGGACGGCGAAGCCGCGCTGCAGCAAGGGCGGGAGCAGCTCGCCGCCGGACAGGCGCAGTTCGAGCGAAAAAAAGCCGATACCCAAGCGAAATTGGCGGCGCAGCAGGAAAAGCTGGAACAGGCGCGCGCCGCGTGGGTAGCCGGACAGACACAGCTTGCTAAGGCGGAGCAGCAGCTAAGCGAGGCGGCAGCCGCCTTGCAGCAGGGGCAACAGCAGCTGGAACAGTTGCAAGCGGCGGGGATGACCGAACAAGCCGCCGTGCTGCAAGCCACGCTGGACACGCAGCAAGCGGCGTATGAGCAGGGTGCGGCACAGATAAAAACGCAAAAAGCGACGCTGGAACAAGCGGGGCAGCAGGTGGAACAAGGTGCCCGCCAGCTGAAACAGGCGACCGCGACCGCACAGGCGGCGCTGGATGAAGCGCAGCGCCAGCTGGAGTCCTCCCGCGCCACGCTGGACGAGAAAGCCGGACTGCTGGAAGCCGCCAAAGCGCAGGTGCAGCAGGCGGAGGACAGCTACCAAGCGGGGCAAAGGGAGGCCCAGAAAAAGCTGGCGGACGGCAAGGCGAAAATCGAGCAAGCCGAACAGGAGGTAGCGGCGATTCGCCCCGCCACCTGGTATGTGCTGGATCGCAGCGCCATCGCGTCGTATGTCAGCTTTGACGGCAACGCCGACAAGGTGGGGGCGATCGCGCGGGTGTTTCCGGTGTTCTTTTGCCTGGTGGCGGCGCTGGTCGCGTTGACCACCATGACCCGCATGGTGGAGGAGGAACGCCTGCAAATCGGCACTCTCAAAGCGCTGGGTTACAGCAACGGCGCAATCATGGGCAAATATCTGCTGTATGCGGGCATCGCCACCTCGCTCGGCTGCCTGGGCGGCATGGCGATCGGGTTCCAGGTGTTCCCGCGGGTGATTTGGAACGCCTACGGCATCATGTACCGCCAGCCACCGCTGCAGGCGCGGTTTTACGCCGGTATGGCGGCGATCATTTTCGCGGTGCTGCTGGTGTCCATTCTGGCGGCGACGCTGGCGGCGTGCGCCGGCATTCTGAAGCAAAACGCCGCCACGCTGCTGCAGCCCCGTGCTCCCAAGGCGGGCAAACGCATTTTGCTGGAGCATCTCACCCCGGTGTGGAAACGGCTGCCGTTTATCCAAAAGGTGACTGCCCGCAACATTTTTCGATATAAAAAGCGGTTCTTTATGACGATACTGGGGGTGGCTGGCTGCACCGCGCTGTTGGTGGCTGGCTTTGGACTCAGCGATTCCATCACCGGCATTTTGTCCCGCCAGTTCGGGGAGATCGAACGCTATGGGCTGACGCTGGGGGTGACGGATACGGCGGCGCTGACCGATAACGCGGAGCTGGCGGCGCTGCTGAAAGATACCACCAAGATTCGGTCGTATCTGCCGATGGCGCGCCCGGCGGTGGATGTCAGCGTGGACGGCCAGATGAAATCGGCACACCTGTATATTCCGCAGCAGCCGGAGACATTGAGCGATTATGTGACCTTACGTGAGCGGCAGGGGCACGCGTCGCTGACGCTGACCGACGATGGCGTGATCGTGACCGAAAAGCTGGCGCGGCAGCTGGGGGTGCGCGTGGGAGATACGCTGCAGCTCAAAGACACCGACAATCGGTCGGCCACCGTCACCGTGTCCGGCATCACCGAGCATTATGTGCAGCATTATCTGTATATGACCCCCGCCGCCTATCAAAAGGCGTTCGGCATCGCGCCGGAGTATACGGTGCTGATGGTGTATCCGAACGATGCGGTGGATCGGGATGCGCTGTCGGAGCAGCTTCTGAAAACCGGCGATGTGGCGTCGGTGCAGTTCACAGATACCATGCGCGACAGCTTGAACGATACGCTCAGCAGCATAGATTATATTGTGCTGGTGTTGATCGTTTGTGCGGGGCTGCTGGCGTTTGTGGTGCTGTATAATCTGACCAATATCAACATCACCGAGCGGCAAAAGGAGCTGGCGACCATCAAGGTGTTGGGCTTTTATGACCGCGAGGTGTCGGCGTATATCTACCGCGAAACCACCATTTTGATGCTGATCGGCACCGCGGTGGGGCTGCTCGCGGGCATTGCGCTGCACGCGTTTGTGGTGCAGACCGCCGAAGTGGATATGGTGATGTTTGTGCGCGAGATCAGCGGCATGAGCTATGTGTACGCCGCACTGCTGACAGTGCTGTTTTCGGTGCTGGTGGATCTGACCATGCTGCCGCGGCTGCGGAAGATCGACATGGTGGAATCCATGAAAGCAGGGGAATGAATTGACAAAATCCAGACGGGAAAAGAGAAGGGAACCAAGATTATGAAAAGACGATTATGGCTGTGTGCGCTGGCGGGATGCGTGCTGATGAGTGCGGCGGGATGCGCCGCGTCCGACCCGGCGGCACCGGTGGTGCGCGGCGCGGACGCCACTATCCAAACGGTGGCAGTGACGGATGCAGAGGGTTCATCCTTTGCCGGATGGCCCGAAGCAGGGGCTGACGCGCTGACCTATGTGCCCAGCGGCGAAACCCTGCGGCTGGAATTTCCCGGTGAAGCACCCGATACGGTGGAAATTCGCGATACTTTACTGAACGCCGACGGATCGTCCAAATACGCGGCATCTGCCACTCAAACTTATGCCGCCACCAAGAAGGATGAAGCGTTCTACATGGCATTGGAGCCGCATCCGGCGGCATATCTGAGCTCGGATTCCAAGGATTATGAAAAAGGCGCATCCTATCGCGGACTGCAGCTCGTGTGCCGGTGGGGCGATACCGAAAGCGCTTATGCATTCGCGGTGCGCAGCTGATGTCATTTCGCGAAGAGGCATAGCTATATGCATAACGACAAAGCGGGCGGAAAACGAAAGTTTTCCGCCCGTTTCTCTTGACGATAGCCGGAATTTGCGGTATATTGTGAAATGGAAAATTTTTTAGGAAGAGAACCCGCTGCGGCGGGCTCTCTCACCCATACACAGGAGGATGCGCGTATGAAATTGACCTTTCGCTGGTATGGCGACAGCGATCCCGTCACCCTCGAAAAGATCCGTCAGATCCCGACCATGAGCGGGATCGTGTCGGCGGTCTACGATGTGCCGGCGGGCGGCGTTTGGAGCGAGGAAAGCATTGCCGAGCTGAAAGCCAAAGCCGAAGCTGCAGGGTTGGAATTTGAAGTGGTGGAAAGCGTTCCCGTGCCGGAGGATATCAAGCTGGGCAACGAAAAAGCACCGCAGTTGATCGAAAACTACTGCGAAAATGTGCGCCGGCTGGGCAAAGCGGGCGTGAAAGTGATCTGCTACAACTTTATGCCGGTGTTCGACTGGCTGCGCAGCGAACTGACCCGCCAGAACGCCGACGGCTCCAACAGTCTGGCGTATGACGATGCCACTGTGTTGGCGATGAACCCGCTGACCAGCGAGCTGTCGTTGCCCGGTTGGGACGAAAGCTACACCAAAGAAGGGCTGAAGGATCTGCTGAATCAGTACAAACAGATCGATGAAGAGGCTCTTTGGAAAAATTTGCAGACCTTCCTGCAGGCGGTCATTCCGGTCGCCGAGGAGAGCGGCGTCAAAATGGCGATCCATCCGGACGATCCGCCATGGGGTCTGTTCGGTCTGCCCCGCATTATCACCAACGAGCAGAATCTGGAACGCTTCCTGAAGCTGGTGGACAGCCCCGCCAACGGGTTGACCTTCTGCACCGGTTCGCTGGGCGCGGGTCAGCAAAACGATCTGCCCGCTATGGCGAAAAAGTTCGCCGATCGTATCCATTTTGTGCATCTGCGCAACATCCGCTGGACCGGCCCGAAGGATTTCGAGGAAACGGGACATCCCACCTCCTGCGGATCGCTGGATATGTACGCTATCGTCAAGGCGCTGTACGAGGGCGGCTTCGACGGGTATGTGCGTCCTGACCACGGCCGCATGATCTGGGGCGAAACCGGTCGCTACGGCTACGGTCTGTATGACCGCGCGCTGGGCGCGACCTATATCGCCGGTCTGTGGGAAGCGGTGGAACGCGCCCACAACGCGTAACATTTTTTATTACATAGAAAGAGGGAACCATCATGGGAAAAACCGTTGTCATTACCGGCGCGGGTGGCGTGCTGTGCTCCGGCTTTGCCAAATCCATGGCGAAACAGGGACATAAGGTCGCGCTGCTGGACTTGAACGAGGACGCTGCCAAAGCGGCGGCGGACGAAATCGTTCGTGCGGGCGGTACCGCCAAGGGCTACAAAGCCAATGTGCTGGATAAAGAGTGCCTCGAAGAAGTGCACGACCAGATCCTCAAGGATTTCGGCAAATGCCAGATCCTCATCAACGGCGCGGGCGGCAACAGCCCCAAATGCACCACCACTCACGAGGTGTACGAGCAGGGCGATGCCGATGCCGAAGATATCTCCACCTTTTTCAATCTGGACAAGGCGGGCTTTAACTTTGTGTTTGATCTGAATCTGATGGGCACGCTGCTGCCCACCCAGGTGTTCGCCAAGGATATGCTGGGCGAAAGCGGCTGCTGCATTTTGAATGTGTCGTCCATGAACGCGTTCCGCCCGCTCACCAAAATCCCGGCGTACAGCTCGGCGAAAGCGGCGGTATCCAACTTTACCCAATGGCTTGCGGTGCATTTCGCGGGCGAGGGCATCCGCGTCAACGCGATCGCGCCCGGTTTCTTTGTGACCAACCAGAACCGCGCGCTGCTGTTTGACGAAAACGGCAACCCCACCCCCCGTACCGAAAAAATTCTGCGCGCCACCCCCATGGGTCGGTTCGGCGAAGCGGAAGAGCTGGAAGGTACGCTGCTGTGGCTGACCGACGACAAAGCGGCAGGCTTTGTCACCGGTATCGTGGTGCCGGTGGATGGCGGTTTCTCCGCTTATTCCGGCGTGTAATGACCATTCTTCTCCGGTTGGAGAATGATGCCGCGGTGTGTCGCCGCGGCGAATGAGGAGCCGCCGCCCATGGGACGGCAGTACCGCGTAAGAGAGCAGCGCGGTTCGCTCCCCATCCATAAAACCATGTTGGACCCCTCCGAGCAGAGGAGCCTTGCGAGAACAAGATAGTGGATAACATCGCATAGGAGGAAATCGTTATGAGAACCAAAGAGCAAGTATTGCTGGACATCGAAAAAAGCGGCATGGTCGCTGTGGTGCGCGGCGAAACCTCGGAAAAAGCCATGGAGATCGTGGAAAAATGCATCGAGGGCGGTATCCAGGCGGTCGAGCTGACCTTTACCGTTCCGTTTGCCCACCGCGTGATTGAAGATCTGGCACGCAAATACGGCGATCAGATCATTCTGGGCGCCGGCACTGTGCTGGATAGCGAAACCGCGCGTATCGCGATTCTGTCGGGCGCGGAGTTTGTGGTGTCGCCCCACTTTAATTCCGAGATCGTCAAGCTGTGCAACCGCTATCGCAAAGCGGTGATGCAGGGCATTCTGACCATCTCCGAAGCCATCGCTGCGATGGAAGCGGGCACCGATATTCTGAAGCTGTTCCCCGGCGACCTGTTTGGCCCGGCGTTCATCAAAGATATCAAAGGTCCGCTGCCGTATGCGCGCATCATGCCCACCGGCGGTGTGAGTGTGGACAACGTCGCCGACTGGATCAAAGCTGGTGCCGTGGCCGTTGGCGCGGGCAGCAGCCTGATGAAGGGCGATGTGAAAGCCAACGCCGCTGCGTTTGTGAAGAACATTCAGCAGGCACGCGGTCTGTAAGCCCGGTTCTTTGTGTATCCTAAATACTATATAGAGGTGTAAAAATCATGGTTGTTACATTTGGTGAAATTATGCTGCGTCTGTCGCCTCCCGGCTATCAGCGTCTGGTGCAGGCGAAAAGCTTGGATGTCACCTTTGGCGGCGGCGAAGCGAATGTCGCTGTGTCGCTGGCGGGCTACGGCGTGCCGGCACGGTTTGTGACCAAGCTGCCGAAAAACGATATGGGTCGCGCCTGCAAAGGCGAGTTGGCTCGTTGGGGCGTGGATACCTCCTGCATCGCCGAGGGCGGCGACCGCTTGGGTATCTACTATTGCGAAAAGGGCGCGTCGCAGCGCCCCTCCAAGGTCGTGTACGACCGCGCCGCTTCCGCCATTGCCGAAGCGGATTTGTCCGATTTCGACTGGGATGCGATCTTTGAGGGTGCCGAGTGGTTCCACTTCACCGGTATCACCCCCGCCATCAGCGACAAAGCCGCGGCGATCACGCTGGAAGCCTGCAAAAAGGCGAAAGAAAAAGGCGTGACCGTGTCCTGCGACCTGAACTACCGCAAAAAGCTGTGGACCCGCGAAAAAGCGAAAAAGGTCATGACCGAGCTGATGCAGTATGTCGATGTGCTGATCGCGAACGAAGAGGATGCAGCGGATGTGTTCGGTATTCGTGCCGAAGCGACCGACATCACCAAGGGCGAGATCAACCTGTCCGGCTATCAGTCGGTGGCGCGTCAGCTGGTGGATGCGTTCCACTTCAAAAAAGTGGCGATCACCCTGCGTGAATCGCTGTCGGCGTCCTGCAACAACTGGTCGGCGCTGCTGTATGACGGCAAGGAATTCTATTCCTCCAAAAAATACACCATCCAGATCGTGGATCGCGTGGGCGGCGGCGACAGCTTCGGCGGCGGCCTGATCTACGGCTTGACCCAGGGCTACGACTGCCAGCAGGCGCTGGAATTCGCTGTGGCGGCTTCCTGCCTGAAACATACCATCGAGGGCGACTTCAACCTGATGTCGGTGGACGAGGTCAAGGCTCTGATGGGCGGCGACGGCTCCGGCCGTGTGCAGCGCTAAGCAACCGCACAATTAAAAACCACATAAAAACGACCGTATCGGCACCAGCCGATACGGTCGTTTGTGCTATTTGCCTCTTTTGCGTGGGTAAGGGGTAGGGACATCAGTCAAACCAAGCAAATAATCAATGCTGGTATGATGAAATTGAGCTAATGCAATCAACACTTCGGTGGGAATATCTCTTTTCCCCAGTTCATAGTGGGAATAAGCCACTTGGCTGCAATGCAGATGGTCGGCCATATCTTTTTGCCGCAGGTCTTTATCTTCTCGTAGATCACGAATACGGTTGTACATACGACATCCCTCCGTACTCTACTATATGTTAAAACAAAATGTTATATTGACTTATAAAACATTTTGTTTTATAATAAAGGCGAATTAAGAAAAAGATTAAGTGTGTGGTCTCTCAAGTGCATTTTAGTAGTAGGCAAGAAGGTGATGCTAGGAAAAGCTGTTTGTACGTTGTCTTAGATAAACGAATGCGTGGTTGTAACTTTAGAGGAGGAAAAAATGGAACATCAAAAACAAGTGGAAACCGTAAAAAAAGCATTAGAATTAAGCTGTCAGATTCAAAACACAAAGGACAAAATTGTTCAGCTTCGTCAGGAGCAATTTCGCGATGTGCCGGCGGCACCCGTAAAAAAGATAGCTGAATACAAAGATCCGGAGATTAAACCAACCATTAAATTTAATTGGATTTTGGCGTTGATATTATTGGTGACAACCAGTGGTATTGGAACTTTGGCCTACATGTTTGCATATTATAGACCCAAGAAAAAACAGGAGATTGAGCAAATTCGATGTTCGCCCGCATATCAGCAACAATGTGCAGAAGTGCGGGCCGAAGTTGACCGTACGCAGCAAATGTATGATAAGGAATATGACGAAGAAAAAAACAAATATGATACAGTGGTATTACCACAGTATAAAGAGAAAAAAGAAATGTGGGAAGCGCAGCATAGAGAAATGCTGAAAAAAGCCCAGGAATCGTGTGAACAGGCAGAGGCATCCTTAGCGCGGCTTTACCAAGATACCTGTATTATTCCTTTACCGTATCAGACAATTCCAGCCTTGCAGTATATTTATGATATTATCTCAACATCCAATTACGACATACGGGAAGCTATCGAAAGCTATGATAAGAACGAACAGCGAAAACTGGAAATGGCAAAACTAAACGCTCAGCAGGAAGCAAACGAATTAGCCTATCAACAAAATGAACTGGCAATAGAACAAAACGATTTGTTGAATCAACAAAATACAATTGCTGCAAAAGCGCGTCGTGATGCCAATATATCTTCGGTAGTGGGAGCCGTACAGCGGCATAATACAAATAAGATTTTGCAGGGGAAAAAGTAGTCAAAAAACCAAAGCCGCCGGAGAATTTCTCCGGCGGCTTTGGTTATGCGTCTTTAGGCTTGGCTCGTGCGTTTTTATTCTTCCACTTTCAATGCGCGCATGGCGTTGAGGATGGCGATGACCGATACGCCCACATCGGCGAACACAGCCTCCCACATATTGGCGACGCCCAGCGCGCCGAGCAGCAGCACCAGCGCTTTGACCGCCAGCGCAAACACAATGTTCTGGTTCACGATGCGGTGGGTGCGTCGCGCAATGCGGATGGCGGAGGCGATCTTGGACGGCTTATCGTCCATCAGCACAATGTCCGCCGCTTCGATGGCGGCATCGGAACCCATGCCGCCCATCGCGATGCCCACATCCGCGCGGGACAGCACCGGCGCGTCGTTCATGCCATCGCCGACAAACGCCAGCTTGCCTTTGCCGACACGCTCTTTCAGCAGATCTTCCATGCGATCCACCTTATCGCCCGGCAACAGCTGCGTGTACACCGCGTCCAGTCCCAGATCGGCAGCCACGCTTTCGCCGACCGCTTTCGCGTCGCCGGTCAGCATTACGGTTTTGCGCACGCCCAGCTCTTTCAGCGCCGCGATCGCCTCTTTAGCGTCCGGCTTCACCTCGTCCGAGATCACGATGTGTCCGGCATAAGCGCCGTCCACGCTCACATGCACGGTGGTGCCCACCCGATGGCAGGGGTGCCACGCGATACCGATGTCATCCATCAGCTTGTTGTTGCCGACACACACCGTTTTGCCGTCGATCACGGCGCGCACGCCGCGCCCCGCCAGCTCCTCGTTCGAGGTGATGCGGCTGGTATCGACCTCTTTGCCGTATGCCTCGCGCAGCGAACGCGAGATGGGATGTTCGGAATAGCTTTCCGCCAGCGCCGCCAGCTCCAGCAGCTGTCCCTCCGACACATGGTCGGGGTGGATGGCGGTCACATTGAACACGCCTTGGGTCAGGGTGCCGGTTTTGTCAAACACCACCACATCGGTGGCAGCCAGCGCTTCCAGATAGTTGCTGCCTTTGACCAAAATGCCGCAGCGGGAGGCACCGCCGATCCCGCCGAAAAAGCTGAGCGGCACCGAAATGACCAGTGCACAGGGGCAGGAGATAACCAAAAAGATGAGGGCACGGTGGATCCATTCGCTCCACACGCTCCAGTCGTTCCATCCGGTCAGCAGCGGCGGCAGCACCGCCAGCAGCACGGCACCGATCACAACACAGGGGGTGTAGTACCGCGCAAATTTGGTGATGAAGTTTTCGGCGGGCGCTTTTTTGCTGCTGGCGTTTTCCACCAGATCCAGAATTTTGGACACAGTGGATTCGCCAAACCGCTTAGTCACCTGCACCCGCAGCAGCCCGCTTTGGTTGACGCAGCCGCTCACCACATCGTCGCCCGGAACCACCTCGCGCGGGAGCGATTCGCCGGTCAGCGCCGCCGTATCCAGCGACGAGCGGCCCTCCAGCACCACACCGTCCAGAGGTACCTTTTCGCCCGGTTTCACCACAATGACTTCGCCGATTGCTACCTCGTCGGGGTCAACCTCTTGCAGTTGACCGTCCCGTTCCACATTGGCGATGTCGGGGCGAATATCCATCAACGAGGCGATGGAACGGCGGGAACGCCCCACCGCGTAGCTTTGGAACCATTCGCCCACCTGATAGAACAGCATGACCGCCACGCCCTCGGGATACTCGCCGATGGCGAGCGCACCGATGGTGGCAACCGCCATCAGAAAGTTTTCGTCAAAAATCTGACCGTGGGCGATGTTGCGCAGCGCCCGCCACAGCACATCCCACCCCACGATGAAGTACGGCACAAGAAACGCGCCGAGCTGCCACCAGCCGGTCAGCGGCGACAGCCATGCCGCCAAAAACAGCACCAGCGCCACCGCAATGCGGATCAGGTTCTTTTTTTGCTTGGTCGTCATAACGTGCGCCTCCTTGCCGATTTACAGCTTCACGCGGCAATCCGGTTCCACTTTGCGGATGGTTTTGACCGCCGCTTTCACAACACTGTCAAACTGGTCGTCCGCCGCGGTCAGCGTCATCGTCTGACGCAAAAAGTTGACCTGTACATCCTCGACACCGTCCAGCTTGCGGATCGCGTCCTCCATTTTTTGCGCGCAGTTGGCGCAGTCCAGATCTTCCAAAGCAAATGTTTTTTTCATGATGATGACCCCTTTTCTGTATGATGTATAGATTATTCCTGGATATGCTCCATGCCCTGGCGCAGGATGCTGTGTACGTGGTCGTCGTCCAGCGCGTAAAAGGTGACCTTGCCCTCGCGCCGCGCGCGTACCAGCGCATTCGCCTTTAGCACCCGCAGCTGGTGCGATACCGCCGCCTGGGTGATGCCCAGCAGCCGCGCCAGATCGCACACGCAAAGCTCGGCTTCCGACAGCGCATACAAAATCTTGATGCGGGTGGAATCGCCAAATACCTTGAACAGCTCCGCCAGATCGTACAGCGTTTCGTCGGGCGGCAGCGCTTTCAGCAGCCGCGCCACCGTTTCTTCGTGTACACACAGATACTCGCAGCCCTCAGCTTCCGGTTCTGATGAGAACGGCATGATATGCACATCCTTTCATATGAATATCTGCTCATATATTAAAACATTCAGTCGTGTTTGTCAACCATTTTCTCAAAAGAAGTTATACAATTTTGTTCTTTATAATTGTACACAAAAATGCATTGCTATGTTTACATATTGTATGCTATAATGATAAAAACGGACAAAAGGACTGTACAAGATGAAACGAAAATGGTTGGCGTTTTTGCTGGCGGTGACATTGATCGCCTCTATTATGACAACGGGAGTGGCCGCGGCCGAGGAGTCTGCGGACGCTTTGGCGCAGCATGCCTCTGCGTCCGCCGCTGCCGACGCTTTGTACAGTGGCTTGTGGAACTGCCAGGAGCGCATCGACCTGCGCCCCTATGATGTAACGGTGGATCAGCTGTCCGACATGTACTATCAAACCGCATGGCTGTCGCCCGAGCTGTTTCATCTGTCGGATCGGTACAGTTATTCCTTTAATAATAACCGCGTGATAGAGGTGCATCCCACCTATACCGTGACCGGCGAGCCGCTTTTGCAGATGCGCGCCGCTTATGAACAAAAGCTGTCAGAGATCGCGGCCGGGGTGGATACGGCTTGGTCGGATCTCGAAATCGCGTTGTATCTGCACGATTATCTGGTCGCACATTATGCCTATGATACCACCTATACGCATTATGATGCCTACACCCTGTTGACCACCGGCACCGGCGTGTGCCAGGCGTACGCACTCACCTATATGGCGCTGCTGCAGCGGTTTTCGATTCCGGTGGATTATGTGGTGAGCGACGCGATGAACCACGCGTGGAACGCGGTGCAGCTGGACGGTCACTGGTACCATGTGGATGTGACATGGGACGATCCGGTGGGGCAGTCGTATGGCGTGGTGAGCCATCGCAACTTTTTGCTGAGCGATGCTGCGATGCTGGCGCAGGCATCGCCGCACCACGATTGGCAGTTTACGCAGCAAGCGCGTGTGTGCAGCGATACCCGCTATGACGCGGCGATGTGGATGCAGGTGTACACGCCGTTTGTGCCGCTGCAAGGGCAGTGGTATTACATCGCCCAGCAGGAAAACGGCAATTATGCGTTGTGTGCGACCGATTGGCAGCGCTCGCAGCCGGTGCTGCCGATGACGGACCGCTGGAGCGCCGGCGAAAGCAGCTATTGGCTGGGCAGCTACGCGGGGTTGGGACAGCACAACGGGCGGCTTTTATGGAATACGCCGGATGCCATTGTATCGTGGAATCCGCAAACGGGCGATACCACCACCGTGTTTGAAAATACCGACAGTTGCCAGCTGTATGGACTGACGGTGGACGGCGCGCAGGTGACATATGTGCGCAAAGCGTCGCCCAATGAGCAGGAGGAACAGCGCGGCGTGTTGATGCTGAGCACAGCGCTGAACCCGACCACCGTGTGGGGCGATGTGGATGGTAATGGGGTCGTAACCGGTGCGGACGCGTTGCTGGTGCTGCGTGCGGCGGCGGGCGAGCTCGCACTGAATGAACAGCAGCAGCGGCTGGCGGATGTGGACGGTCAGGCGGGAGTTACTATTTTGGACGCGCTGTATATTTTGCAGTATGTGTCCGGTCAGGTGACAGCTTTGCCGGCGGCGTGATGTGCACTTTTACAAAGCAGAAGAGAAATTGACACAATTTACTTGAAATCTGCGGCAGAATGTGGTATGATAGCCACAAGCAATAGAAAGGATGGGATGAGGAATGAAACGATGGGTATCGATGTTAACGGTCTTGGCATTGCTGGTGTCGGCGTTGTCTACCGGGCTGGTGGCCGCAGCGGAGGAGATGGACATTTCCCTCACCTATGAGGTGAACGAGGACAACACCGCCACGCTGACCTATATGGAGCTGTCGGATGTGGAGCCGAATATGGCCTATCGGCTGGATGTGGAGATTCCGGATGAGCTGGATGGCTACACCGTCACTGGTTTGGGCGAGGATCTGCTCAGTGCCGAAAATCTGATGGTGCGGGTGCTGGATATTCCGGCAACCGTGACGGATATTGCGGACGGTTCGATCGATATGGCCGAGTATATTCGCTGCACCGCCGGTTCGGCAGCGCAGGCGTACGCCGAGGACAATATGCTGTCCTATATCATCGGCGACACGCTGTATGATTCGTTCAACGATCTGGAGATAGCGGTGCCGGTGTCGATGGAAGTGACCGGCTATCCCAGCTTGCTGGCGTGGGATGGGGTTGGTCCCACCAGCTTGGCGGGACTGTCGTTGACCTTCACCTACGCCGATGATTCGACCAAGGTGTGGACCTATGAGGGCGACGATTTGTTCAACGGCATTTATTATGATGCAATCGATGACGCTCAGCTCGTGATCGAGTATTATGATGACGCAGCGTTGCTGAGCATCGAGTATATCCTGTGCAGCACCGTTTTGCCGGTGAATGTGCGGCTCAACCCGGTAGCATCTATTCAGTTGCTGAACATTCCGGATGTCGGCGATTACCAGAACTGGAAGCTGCAGGTGACCGGCAAGGACGGCTCCACCAAGGTGGTGGATGCGAAGGATGCCACGCTGATTCTGCCGGAAGGGCCGGGCGATGATATGGTGGACGATTATGTGGATGAGGGCGAAGACACCGATCCGTCTATGGTGGGTGCACAGCTGATCTTCCAGGATGAGGAGTATGGACGGGTGCCCGCAACGATTCTTTGGATGGATTTCGGCACTATCCAGACATGCGTCGTGGTCTACATGGGCGCGATGCATATGCATATGGATATGCCAGACTGGGATGTGGACGGCAAAGACGGCGTGACCACGCTGGACGCGCTGATGGCGCTGTACGCAACCACCGAACAGATCACGTTGACCGATGACCAGCTCGTCAAGGCGGACGCGGACGGCGATGGTGATGTTACTGCGGCGGATGCGCTGTTGATTTTGCAGCGGGCGACCCACATTTTGGAAGAGGATATGATGTATTCTCCCGAACAGGTGAAAGATATGATGAGCGGAGATATTCTCTGAGCCTTATTCAAAAAAGCATCCGGTGCCGAAGCACCGGATGCTTTTTTGCGTGCAGCGGGGGAGTTACAGATGACCTTTGCGACCGCGGGCGCGCAGCGTCAGCTTGCAGATGCTGTCCACCGGAATAACGGTGAACGCCAGCAGCAGCACCTGCCGCAATGCCCGCGCGGACAGCCCGGCGGTGCGGAACAACTCGCCGCCGTAATAGATCAGCAGCAGCTGGATAATGGCAACCGCGGACATAATAACGATAAACGAGGGGTTGTGCGCCAGATTCGCCAGCACATTCACCCGATTGGTGCGCGCGTTAAAGCTGTTGAAGATGCCGGTGAAGATGAACAGCGCGAAAAACGCGGTCATCAGATAAATCGGCTGGGTGTCGTAATGCAGCAGCGTTTTGCACACCGGCAGCTTCAAAAACGCCACGCACAGCACAATGGTGTACAGCCCCATGCACAAAATCTGGTGCAGCATATACCGGTTCAGCACCGGTTCGTCCCGTCGTTTGGGCGGTTCGCGCATATACGCGGGCAGCGGCGGCTCGCCCGCAAACGCCAGCCCCGCCAGCGTATCCATAATCATATTGATCCACAGCATTTGCATCACCGTCACCGGTGTGTCCACCCCGATAAAGGGACCGATCACCGAGATACCGACGGCGCACAGGTTCATGGTCAACTGGAAAATGACAAATTTGCGAATGCTTTTGAAAATGGTGCGGCCATACAGAATGGCTTTGGCGATGGAGCGGAAATTGTCGTTCAAAATCACAATGTCGCCCGCCTCTTTGGCGACTTCGGTGCCGCTGCCCATCGCAAATCCGACATCCGCTTTTTTCAACGCGGGCGCGTCGTTGATGCCGTCGCCGGTCATACCGGTGACCAGTTCCATCTCCTGTGCCAGCCGCACCAGGCGGCTTTTATCGCCCGGCAGCGCCCGTGCAACCACCCGCAAGCGGGGCAGCAGCTGCTTAATCTCCTCGTCACTTTTCGAGGACAGCTCGCCGCCGGTCAGCACCACATCGTCATCGCGGCGCAGCAGCCCCGCCTCCTTGGCAATGGCAGCGGCGGTGTCACGGTTGTCACCGGTGATCATAACCACCTGCACCCCTGCCCCCTGCACTTCGCGCACGGCGGCGGGGGTTTCGCTGCGCAGTTCGTCCCGAATACCCAGTAGCCCCACCAGCGTCAGCGGCGGAAAATCGTCGCTGCTAACCGGTTGGTCGCTGATTGCCAGTGCCAGCACCCGCATGGCGTGGGTGGTCATTTCGTTCCATTGGTAGGTGAGCACCGCCGGGGATAGCGGGCGGCGCTCGCCGGTTTCATCAATATACTGGGTGCAGGCAGGCAGCAGCTTTTCCGGTGCGCCTTTGACCAGTGTCATCGCCCGCGCGCCGTCGATGCGTACTGCGGAAAATTTATGGGTGCTGTCAAAGGGAATATGCTGCGACAGCGTGTAGCCGCCGGTGTCCAGCCGCGCGGTGGCGGCAAATTCCAGCAACGCGCGGTCGGTGGCATTGCCGCCGATGGCGCGCCCGCCGGACAGCAGACTTTCCGAATTGAGTGCACAGGAGAGCTGCAGCAGCTCCCACAGCTCCCGCTTGCGGCGGATCGTCACCGGATGGGTATGCTGCTGACCGTCGCCGGTGACCAGCGTGCTGACCTGCAGCTTGCCTTTGGTCAGTGTACCGGTTTTGTCGGTGAACAGAATGTTGAGGCTGCCGGAGGTTTCGATGCCGACCAGCTTGCGCACCAGCACATGATCCTTCAGCATCCGCCGCATATTGGAGGACAGCACTACGGTAATCATCATCGGCAGCCCCTCCGGCACCGCCACCACCACCACGGTGATGGCGAGCGTGATCGCATGCAGCAGATGGCCGATCACGGTGGGGGCATCGGTAAAGGCAGCGGCGATGCGGGCGGGGTCAAAGGCGTTGTCCAGCAAAAAGGAATGGAACAGGTCTGCCGCCGCCACCAGCGCCGCGGCGATGTACCCCAGCCGACTGAGCGCTTTGGCCAGCCCCGCCAGCCGCACCCGCAGGGGGCTTTCGCGCGCATCCTCCTGCACTTCGCGCGCCACGCCGCCGTAAAAGGTGCGGTCACCGACCTGGCGCACCTGCATCACTCCCTCACCGCTGCACACCACGCTGCCGCTGAACAGACGGTTGGGAGCAGCCAGATCGGAGGCGTCGGTGGCATCGGAACAGGGCGCTTTGACCGCTTCGTGGCTTTCGCCGTTGAGGGCAGATTGATCCACCGCCAGCCGACCGTCCAGCAGAATGCCGTCGGCGGGCACCCGCTCGCCGGATTGCAGCAGCACCACATCGTCCACCACGATCTCGGCGATGGGCAGCGATACCACCTGCCCGTCGCGGCGCACCCGGCAGGAGATGCGTGCGGCGTCCTCCTGCAGCTTTTCAAACGCGGATTCGCTGCCGTATTCGGATAGGGTGGACACAAAGGTGGCCAAAAAAATAGCCGCCGCAATGCCCGCCGACTCGTACCAGTCGCACCGGTGGAACAAAAAGATAAGATTGATCGCCAGCGCCGCCAGCAGCACCTTGATGATTGGATCGCCAAAGCTTTGCAGCAGCTGCCGAAAAAAGCCGTTTTTGCGCGCGCGGGTCAGTTGGTTATCGCCGTGCAGCCGGCGGGATTGTTCCGCTTCGGCGGTGGTGAGCCCTGCGGGTAGCTTCACAAAAAGCCCTCCTTTTGGCGTGTTACTTCACTATATTCCCGCCGGGTGGACAATATGCAAAATCCCCCGCGGTATACCCGCGGGGGAGAGATGTGTGGAGTTTAACCGATAAAGAGGAACGCTGAAAAGTGGGCGTAGGGGATGAATAAGCGTATCCTTGCAATCGGACGCGTATATGTATCCATCCTTAATGCGCGCCGTAGGTGCCGGCAAGGTCGGCGACGGTTTCGGTCACATGATCCTTGCGGCGGGAGGTCGCGCGCCGTTTGTTGAGCTCTTCTAAGAACAGATCCTCGTCCAGCGGCAGCGACACGGTTTCATCCAGCCACGAGGACAAATACATCGCGTTGCACAGCGTCAGACCGAAAATGCCTTCGCTGCCGTCCGCGACCAACGGGTCGCCGTGCAGAATATGCGCGGCAAAAGCACGCAAAACGCCGTTGTGCTGGTCGTTTTTGCCGTCGGTTTCCGGCTGATAATCGGTATGCTCCAGCGGACGGAAACCCTCGGTCGCGTTAAAGCAATATTCACGTTCGCTTTGGTTCAGCTTATACACCGTCAGCTTGCCGTCCTCGCACACCAGCTTGCCACGCTCGCACATCACCTCAAACCGGTTATCGCCGGGGCAATCGGCGGTGGTGGTGACAAACACACCGGTCGCGCCGTTTTCGTATTCCACATACGCGGTCACATCGTCTTCCACCTCAATATCGTGCCATTTGCCGACATGGCAAAACGCGCGCACCCGCACCGGCATCCCGCAGATCCATTGCCACAGATCCAGATTGTGGGGTGCTTGGTTCATCAGCACGCCGCCGCCCTCGCCGCTCCAGGTGGCGCGCCAGTCGCCGGAATCATAATACGCTTGGGTGCGGTACCAATCGGTAATCAGCCAGTTGGTGCGTTTGATCGCGCCCATCTCGCCGGAATCGATGATCTCTTTCATCTTGCGATAGAGGTGGTTGGTGCGCTGGTTGAACATCATGGCGAACGCTTTGCCGCTTTTTTCGGCGGCAGCGTTCATTTCGCGCACCGCTTTGGTGTAAACGCCGGCGGGCTTTTCGCACACCACGTGCAACCCTTTTTCAAACGCCATGATCGCATACGGCGGGTGGAAATAGTGGGGCGTGGCAATCAGCACAGCATCCACCAGCCCGCTGTCCATCAGTTCTTCGGCGGTAGCAAACCGCGCGACGGTGTCGCCCAGTTTTTCTTTGGCCCAATCCAGCCGTTCGGGCTTGATGTCCGCCACAGCGGTCAGCACCATGCCCTCAATGTGTCCGGCGGCGATTTGCTCGGCGTGGCAATGACCCATATTGCCGATACCGATAATGCCCATGCGTACGGTTTCCATGTTGAATCCCACTCCTTATTTTATAATGAGATTTATGCCAGCAGATGCTTCAGCGCCCGGCAAGCGGTGTCGAACGCCTGTCCTTCGGCGGAAAATGCCGCCGCGGGGGCAGCATCGCCTTGCTCCAGCGTATTAAACCCCGGAAACGCCATCAAATGCGGTTCCAGCGTGAGCGTATGCTCGCCCGGTGTTTGCAAAAACTGTTCCAGCACATACGGCAGCTCGCCGTCGCCTTCGCCGGCGGGCACCACCCGTCCGTCCGCTTTGTGCGCGTCTTTGATGTGCATATACCGGATATACGGCGCCAGCCGGTCGTATGCTTCCCGCACCGGTTGCCCGCACTGTACAAAGTTGGCGGGGTCAAACACCAGCGGCATGGTGTCCCCAATGGTGCGGGCGATATCCTCGCACCGCTCGGCGTTGTCGCCGTAGATGCCTTTTTCGTTTTCGTGACAACACAGCAGCCCGGCGGCGTGCGCCTGTTCCGCCATGATGGCGAGCTGCTCCATCACCTGCGAGCGGAATTGCGCCGGGTCCTCGTGTTCCGGCAGATAAAAGCTGAACATCCGGATGCGGGATACCCGCAGCACATGGCACAGCTCCAGCCCTTGTTTGAACTTTTCCATATGCGCGGCAAAATCGTCCCGGATGTTGATTTTGCCGAACGGCGAGCCGAGCGCCGACAGCTCAAATCCGCGGTCATCCAACCGGCGGCGGATCTCGCGGCATTCCTCTACCGTGTGATCCACGATAGAGCGTGCATCCACAAACCGCATTTCGATATGGTGAAAACCGTTGCGTTCGCAGGCATCCATTTGCCCTTGCAGATCGGCGGCGGCTTCGTCCGCGAAAGCGGACAGACAGTAGCGTGGCATAGGCAATCTCCTTTTACAGATAGCGCGAGGCGTTTTTCCGGCTGACGCGCAGCTTTTCAAACGGATCCGCACCGTAGCAGTCGTCCAACTCGATCAGCGCCCATTCTGTGCCGGCGCGCTGACACGCCGCCATAATGGCGGCAAAATCGAGATTGCCTTCGCCCACGGCGGCGAACCGCTGGGCGTTGTTCACCATGGTCAGGTCTTTGATGTGCACCGCGCTGACCCGACCGGGCAGACGGTCGATGACATCGGCGGGGTTGCGCCCGCCGACCTGCACCCAGTAGGTGTCCACCGTGAATTGCCACAGCTCGGGATCGGTTTCGGTGGTCAAAATATCAAAACCGGTTTTGTCGCCGTCCATCCGTTCAAACTCGAACGCATGGTTGTGATAATGCAGCACCATGCCGTGTTCGTGCAGCAAGCGGGCGGCGGGGGTGAAATCGGCGATCATCCGCCGATAATCGTCGGCGGTTTCCTTGTATGCGCCGGGGCGGCAGCCAATGCCGACATGGGTGCCGCCCATGATCTCGTGATCGCGGATCACGCCCAGCGTGTCGTTCAGGATGCGCTGCGGATCGGTGTGGGTCAACACGATATGCAGCCCGTATTCGTCCGCGATCGCCCGCAGCCGCTCCGGCTTCACCGGCGCGGACATGCCCGACAGTTGTACATGGGTAAACCCGAGATCACTCACTTTTTGTAAGGTATCGACCACCTGCTGTTCGGTGGTCATCCACTCGCGCAGGGTATACAGCTGTGCACCAACGATCATTTGGATCGCCTCCTTATGCTTTATTTATCAAAGCCGAAAAATTCCATCGAATTGCGATAGGTGATGCCCTCCACCATGCGGCGCAGGTAAGCATCGTCGGGATATTCACCACCGTCGACCCAGCCACCGATGATGTTGCACAAAATGCGGCGGAAGTAGTCAAACCGCACATAGGAGGTGAAGCTGCGGGAATCGGTCAACATACCGATAAAGCGGCCCAGCGCGCCGTTGGCGGCGGTCAGCCGCAGCTGGCGCTGGATGCCGTCCACATGATCCGCGAACCACCATGCCGAGCCGAGCTGCAGCTTGCCGGGCACCTCGCCCGAAAAGCTGCCCAACGCCGTGATGATGGACTCGTTGGAAGCGGCGTTGAGCGAATACAGCACCATCTTGGGCAAACCGGTGGCCTCTTCGATATCCGCCAGCATCCGGCACAGATCCTCCGGCGAAACCATACTGCCCACCGTGTCAAAGCCGTGATCCGCGCCGAGTTTGCGGAACATGATGCGGCTGGCGTTGCGGATGGGGGACATATGCAGCTGCATCACCATGCCGCGGGCGCGATAGAATCCCGCCAGCGTGCGCAGCATAAAGTCGAGATACATCTCGTAATCGGCGGTGCTGATCGCATCGCCCGCGATGGCGGCGGCAAATACCCGCGCCGCATCGGCTTTGTCGCCGTGGCAGGTGGGCACATGACCGATGCTGTGGTCGGACACCACGCAGCCGCAGGACACAAAGTAGTCCAGCCGCGCTTCCACAGCCGCGAGAAAGCCGTCAAAGCTGTCGGTCGCGATGCTGGAAACGGTGCCCAGCTGTTTCACATAGTCCGCGAACGCGGGAGTGTCCAGCCCGGTATACAGCTTGTCGGGGCGGAAGGTGGGCAGCACTTTGGCGTGCAGATCCGTTTCGCCTGCCAGCTTTTTGTGATATTGCAGATCGTCGCAGGGATCGTCGGTGGTGCAGATCACCCGCACATCAAATTTTTTGATCAGGCTGCGAGGGCTGAGCGAGCCATCCGCCATGATGGAGCAGGTTTCGTCCCAGATGGCGGCGGCGGTGTCGGGATTCAGCGGGCGGCGAATATCAAAAATCTGCGCCAGCTCCATCTGCGTCCAGTGATACAGCGGGCTGCCGATCATATAGGGCAGCGCTGCGCTCCACGCATCATATTTTTCACGGAAGCTGCTGTCACCGGTGATCAACCGCTCGTCCACGCCGTTTTGGCGCATAGCGCGCCATTTGTAGTGGTCGCCCGCCAGCCACATCTCGCCGAGGTTGTGGAACGGTTGGTCGTCGTAGATCTCCTGCGGGTTCAGATGGCAGTGGTAATCGATGATGGGTTTGCCGGCAGAACACTCCTGATACAGCCGGTTGGCGGTGTCGCCGTGCAGCAACAGCCCGTCGTCATAAAAACGCGTCATAACAGATTCGCTCCTTTTTTATAATACATTCTAAGAGAAAAATTTGTACGACTAGAGCATAGCACATCCGAACAGATTTTTCCAGTGGGTTTGTTGATAGAAACCTTGCAAATAATGATGTTTTATGATACAGTGTAGGCAGAAAACGCTCGACGAAGAGGTGAGGGTGTATGGATAGCTATCCGATATTGACCTACGACCGCTTTTTGTATCATCATTCGCGCGATAACAAGCTGGAAAATATGCAGATCGCACGGCATTGGCACAAAATGAACGAGCTGTATTTTTTTATCAGCGGAGACGGTACCTTTCTGGTGGAAAACACGGTGTATAAGCTGCAACCGGGCGATCTGATCCTGCTGCGCGCCGGCGAGCGCCACCAGTTTATCCCCACCACGCCGGTCAGCTACGAGCGCTGCTGTCTGCATTTTGACAGCAGCCTGATGGTGGATTATTCCCGGCTGTTGTCACCTTTTTTGAACCGCGAAGCGGGGGTGCACAATCTGCTGCGTCCGGATCAGGAGCTGTTTATGGATCTGTTTCATCGGGTGGAGCAGGCGGCGGCGCTGCCGGACGAGGAAGCCCGCCGCACGCTGAGCGTGTTTTTGCTGGGCGAAATACTGACCTATGTGTCGATGTATGCGGATGACAGTGTGCGGTTGATCGGCGGCGCGCCGATGCCGCCGCTGGTGGAAACGCTGCTGCAATACATCCACGAGCATCTGTGTGAACCGTTGAATCTGGATGTTCTGGCTGAGCAGGTGTTTATGACCAAGCCGCATATCGGGCGGGTATTCAAGGCAGCGATGGGGATCGCGCCGATGGAATACATCACCGGCAAGCGCATCCAACTGGCGCAGCAGCTGCTGCAGCAGGGGGTGGGTGCCGAGGACACGGCGGCGCGCTGTGGCTTTGGCGATTATTCTTCGTTTTATCGCGCCTATCGGCGAATTATGGGGCGGTCGCCCCGTCGGGCAGAGGAGGAGATGGGGCATGAACGCGATGCAGGATCTGGAAGCGGGTCGGTATGACGCGGCGTTGAAAGCGCTTTATGGCGCAAGGGCGCTGCACGCGGCGCGCCGGCGATTGTCGCGACTGCTGCAGCAATACGAAGCGGCATTCGGCGCGGCGGATGAGGTGGTCGTGGTGTCCGCGCCGGGACGCACCGAGCTGGGCGGCAACCATACCGATCACAACGGCGGGTTGGCACTGGCGGCGAGTGTTGATGCCGATATATTGGCGGTCGCCGCCCGGCGGGCAGACGACCGGGTGCAGATGCACGCCGCGGGGGTGCCGCCGGTAACGCTGACGCTGGACACGCTGGCACCCCGATCGGCAGAGGCGCGCACTTCCGCTGCCTTGGTGCGGGGAGTAGCCGCCTATCTGCGCCAGCAGTGGGGCACGATCGGCGGGTTCAACGCCGTGACCGATGCGCGGGTGCCGGTGGGGTCGGGACTGTCTTCGTCGGCGGCGTTTGAGGTGCTGGTCGGCGCGGTGTTCAACCATTTGTACAACGACGGCGCGTTCGGCAGCGAAACGCTGGCGATGGCGGGCGGCTATGCCGAAAACGACTATTTCGGCAAGCCCAGCGGACTGCTGGATCAGTTTGCCTGTGCCACCGGCGGGGTGATCGCGCTGGATTTCGCCTCCCCGCAGCGTCCGCGGGTGCGGCAGCTGTCGGTGGATTGGAACCGCACCGGTTATAAGCTGTGCATGGTGGATGTCGGCGGCGACCACGCCGGTCTGACCGATGCCTACGCCGCCATTCCACAGGAGATGCAGGCGGTAGCGCGGGCGCTGGGCGGCGAACGGCTGGCGGATACCTCGCGCGAGACGCTGCTGGCGCGGTTGCCGGAGCTGCGCGCCGCTTGCGGCGATCGCGCGGTGCTGCGGGCGCTGCACTTCTTTATGGAAAACGAGCGGGTCGCCCGCGAAACCGAGGCGTTGGAAGAGGGCGATATGACCGCCTTCTTGCAGGAAATGACCCGGTCGGGACATTCGTCGTTTGAATATTTGCAAAACATTGCGCTGCCGGATCGACCGGCCGAACAGCCGATGGCGGTGGCGCTGCATCTGGCGCAGCTGCTGCTGGAGGATGTCGGCGGCTGGCGGGTGCATGGCGGCGGCTTTGGCGGCTGCATCCAAACCGTGATGCCCGCGGCGCGCATCCCACTGTTTGTGGAGGGGATGGAAGCGGCGCTGGGCAAAGGCTGCTGCCGCGAGCTGTCCCTCCGTTCGGTGGGCAGTGTGCGGCTGACAACGCGATAAAAGGGAGACGAGAGTATGCATATTTTGGGAACGGCAACCACCCAACCCACCATGTCGGGGATGATGTTTGCCTGTTGGAGTATTGTGATCGTGCTGATCGCGATGTTGGTCGTGTTTATGCGGGCGGAAAAGGTGAACTACGCGGTGGCGACCAGCCCGCTGCTGATCCAGCCGCTGATGTATGTGGTCAGCGGACGGCTGGCGGCGTGGGCGGCGATGGTTCTGCCGCTTGGTGCGGTGGATATTCGGGTGATTCTGAATGTGATCGCGGCGCTGGTGGCTTGTCTGCTGCTGGGGCTGACCGCCCAGCGCATCGCGGAAAAGCGGGCGCGGCGGGTGTTTTTCGGCTGCTGCACCGGGTTTATCCTACTGTTGGCGGTGGCGCTGATCATCAATCTGCTCGGTGCCCAAACGCTGGCTTGAGCAACAAAACAAAACGAGGGTGTCCCCGCGGGGACACCCTCGTTTTTATGACCGTCGTTACAGCGTAGCGGCCAGCTTTTTCAGATACGCGCGGAAGTCATCTTTCACTTCTGGATGCTGCAAAGCAACCTCGCAGGTGGCCTGCAAAATGCCCAGCTTGTTGCCCATATCGTAGCGGATACCGGTGAAATCCACGCCGGTCATGCCGCCGTTGCGCGCCAGCTGCAGCATCGCATCGGTCAGCTGAATTTCGCCGCCCGCGCCGGGTTTGGTTTCGTCCAGAATATCGAAAATCTCCGGCGGCAGCACGCAGCGGCCAAGGATGGAGAACAGCGACAGCACCTTGTCCGGGGTGGGCTTTTCGATCATATCGGTGACGGTGTACAGATTGTCGTGCAGCGGCGCCACCTTCAGCGAGCTGTATTTGCCGATCATCTCCGGCGCCACTTCTTTGATGCCGACCACACCGCGGCCGAACTCCTCATACGCGCGGCACAGCTGACCGCAGGCAGGATCTTCGCCGATGATGACATCGTCGCCGTACAGCACAGCGAACGGCTCGTTGCCCACAAAGGAGCGGGCGCAGTTGACCGCGTGACCCAACCCTTTGGTTTCCTTCTGGCGGATGAAATAGATGTTGGCGAGTCCGGTGATGTGGTTCAGCTGATCCAGCGTTTCCTGCCGACCGCTTGCCGCCAGCCGCTGCTCCAGCTCCACCATGTGGTCAAAGTGATCTTCGATGATGCCTTTGCCCCGGTTGGTGATGATCAGAATATCTTCGATGCCGGAAGCAACCGCTTCCTCCACAATGTACTGGATCGCGGGCTTATCCACGATGGGCAGCATCTCTTTGGGCATCGCCTTGCTGATGGGCAGCACCCGGGTGCCGAGTCCGGCAGCGGGAATAACCGCCTTGCGTACTTTCTGTGCCATAGATAAACATCCTCTCTCTCGTTCAATTACAAATAAAAAATATATTGAGCCATCATGCTGGCCAATAACAACAGGGAATAAGCCACAATACCCAGCGCAAACGATACACCGCCGCTGGTGGCGATGGCTTGCGTGTCGGGGGTTTCGTCATCCTTTTGCAGCTTTTTGATCCGCGACACGGCGGTGCGCAGATACAGCCAGTTGGCGGACAACCCGAACAGCACCCGTAGTAGCAGATCCAGCAGGGAGGACAGCACCAGCACCCACACAAACAACGGGATCGTTCCGCCGCTCGCGATGCTTTGCACGATCGAATTCAGCGCCACATTGCCGCCGTTTGTGATGCGGAACAGCAAAAAGCTCTCCAAAAAGGTGCGCAATATTTCCAGCACCAGCATCAGCCCGCCAAACAGATAGTTTTTGCGGTACAGCAGCCAATACGGTGTCAGCAAAAATGCCCCCCAGTTCCAGCTGCATTTGCTGCCGTCTTGGGAGATTTTGCGAAAGCGGGGCAGATAATACGCGGTGTTGGGACCGACAAACGCCGCCAGCTGCGACGCGGGCACCTCTTCAATCTCCTCATCCGGCGAAACCCCGCCGTAAGGATCGCCCATTGCTTGGAACGGGCGGTATTCGCCGTAGCCAAAGGGAGCGCCGGCGGGACCGGTCGGTCCGCCGAAAGGAGGGGTGGGGTTGCCGGTGGCGCTGTGCCAATCCTCCGCACCGGTGGGGCGGCCGCAGTGTGAACAAAACTCTGCAAACGACGGGTTTTCAAATCCGCAGTAAGGGCAGCGGCGGGTATCGCCGGAGGGTGGGGTGGACGCATCGGTTGTGTCCGCTTTGGGCGGATTTTTTTCGCGCGACCATTGGCGGTCGGTGCCGTGATCCGCTTCAAAATGGCAATGTCCCTCCCGCTGCCAGCAGCTCCGATGGTGCGGAGCGCCGCAGGTGGGGCAAACCACAATGTCGTCGGACGCTTGGAACGGTTTTCCGCAAACAGGGCAGGTATAGCCCTCGTAAAAGAACATAAGCTCCGAACCTTTCTGAACAATATAAATCCTATTACAGGGTATTGTACCTATTTTTTCTGGTTTTTGCAACGGTTTCGCGTATCGTTTATAAAAAATTAAAGAATACAGCCTGTGCGGTCAAAACAGTTGATATTTGCCGCCGGATTTCGTATAATAAAAACCGTATAGGCAAAAAGCGAGGGAGGCTTTTTCATGATAGATCGGAACATACAGGCATTTTGGCAGCATATACAGGGCAAACGCATCGCCGTTTGCGGCATTGGGCACAACAACCTGCCGGTGATCCGCCAGCTGACGGACAAGGGGGCACAGGTGTTGGCGTGCGACCGGCGCGACCGCGCACAGCTGGGGCAAACGGCGGACGAGCTGGAAGTCGCCGGTGTGGAGCTGTCGCTGGGCGAAGGGTATTTGGCGCATCTTGACGATGTGGATATGATTTTGCGCACCCCCGGCATGAAACCGTATCTGCCGGAATTCGAGCGCGCGCGGGAGAGGGGGATTCCCGTTTCGTCCGAAATGGAGCTGTTTTTTGCGCTGTGCCCTGCGCCTATCTATGGCGTGACCGGGTCGGACGGCAAAACCACCACCACCACCATCATCGCCGGGCTGCTGGAAGCGTCCGGCAAAACGGTGCATCTCGGCGGCAACATTGGCCGCCCGCTGCTGCCGGAGATCGAAAAGGTGCAGCCGGACCATGTGGTGGTAGTGGAGCTGTCCAGCTTCCAGCTCACCCGTATGGCGCAAAGCCCGCATGTCGCGGTCATCACCAATGTGGCGCCCAACCATCTGGATTGGCATACCGACATGGCGGAGTATATCGATGCCAAGCGCAACCTGATGCGGTTCCAAAAGACCGGTGATCGGGTGGTGCTGAACGCCGACAACGAGGTGACCGCCTCGTTTGTGCCGGATGCGGCGGACGAATGCTGCCTGTTCTCCCGCCGCCACGAGGTGGCGCACGGCGCGTTTTTGGGCGAAGACAATGTGCTGTATATGCGGGCGGATGGACAGGATGTGCCGGTGATGAACCGGTCGGATATTCTGATCCCCGGCGACCATAATGTGGAAAACTATCTGGCTGCCATCGCCGCGGTGTGGGGCGAGGTGGCTCCTGCCACCATCGCGGAATACGCCCGCACCTTTGGCGGGGTGCCGCATCGCAGCGAGCTGCTGCGGGTGCGCCGGGGGGTCAAATGGTACAACGATTCCATCGGTTCCAGCCCGTCGCGCACCATCGCAGGGCTGAAATCCTTTGACCGTCGGGTGATCCTGATCGCGGGCGGTTACGACAAGCACATTCCGTACGATCCGCTGGGTCCGGTTGCTGCCGACACGGTGAAAACCGCGATTTTGATGGGCGCGACCGGCGACAAGATCGAACAGGTGATTCGCGCGTGCAGCGATCTGCCGATCGTGCGGGTGAAAAATATGGAGGAGGCGGTGGCGGCCGCCGACCGGCTGGCACAAGACGGCGATATTGTGTTTATGTCGCCCGCCAGCGCCAGCTTTGATATGTACCGCAATTTTGAAGAGCGGGGCAACCACTTCCGCCGGCTGGTGATGGAGATGGAGGAGTAACCATGGATTTGCAACAGGTTTTGCGGGAGCTGTGTCTGGCCCCCGGTGTGGGCGGTCAAACCGCCGCGGCGGATGTTGCCGCCCGGTGGCTGGGCGCGTATACAAACGAGATCGAACGCAGCCCGCTTGGCAATGTACTGGGGCGGATCCGCTGCGGCAAGCCCGATGCCCCCACCGTGATGCTGGAGGCGCATATTGACCAGATCGGCTTTGTGGTCACCGCGGTGGAGGACGGCTTTTTGCGGGTAACGCCCTGCGGCGGCATTGACGCGCGGGTGCTTGCCGCCACCGAAGTGGTGGTGTATGGGGACAAGCCCTATCCGGGCGTGTTCGCCAGCACCCCGCCGCATCTGGCGGGCGACCAAAAGGGTGCCACGCCGGTGGACAAATGCCTGATCGATATAGGCATGACGCAGGAACAGGCACTGGCGGCGGTGCCGGTGGGCAGCCGGGTCAGCTTTCGTCCGCGGTTTTCGCCGATCGGCGAAACCGGCGTGACCGGCACCTCGCTGGATGATCGCAGCGGGGTGGCGGCGGTGCTGTGGGCGGTGGATGCGCTGGCGGACGAGCCGCTATCGGTGGATGTGGCGGTGTGCTTTGCGGTGCAGGAAGAGCTGGGCACCCGCGGTGCCGCCTCCGGAGCGTTCACGCTGCAGCCGGATGCGGCGCTGGCGGTGGATGTCAGCTTTGCGTTGACGCCGGATGCGAACCCGCGCGAATGCGGCAAGCTGGGCGAAGGCCCGATGATCGGCATCGCCCCCGGGTTGGACGCGGCATACAGCCGGCGGCTGGCGGCGTTGGCCGAAGCGCAGCAGATTCCGTTCCAGCGCGAGGTGATGGGGGCGCGCACCGGCACCGATGCGGACGAGATCAGTACCACGGCGCACGGCGTGCGCACAGCGCTGGTGTCTATCCCACAGCGGTATATGCATACACCGGTGGAGCTGGTGGATATGCGCGATGTGGAAAATACCGGCCGCTTGATGGCGGCGTTTGTGCGAGAGGGGGTCACGGCATGAACCGCGAGCAACTGAAAACGCTGTGCGCGCTGGAGGGAATCTCCGGTCGCGAGCAAGCGGTGCGCGCGTATTTGCAGCAGCAACTGCGCGATCTGCCGGCGGTGGAAAGCATGACGGTGGACCCGCTCGGCAATTTGATTGTGCGGGTGAAAGGGCAGCAGCGCGCCGCGCGGTCGGTGCTGTTTTCCGCCCATATGGACGAGGTTGGACTGATCGTGACCGATGTCACCGACGACGGCTATCTGGCGGTCGCGGCGGTGGGCGGCGTGGACGAAGCGGTGGTTTTCGGTCACACGGTGCGGGTGAACGGCCATGTCGGCGTGATCGGCGGCAAGGCGATCCACCAATGCGAGGGCGACGACCGCAAAAAAGTGCCCGGCATCGATGCCATGCTGGTGGATATCGGCGCGGCGGATCGCGAGCAGGCGCTGGCGATCGCGCAGCCGGGCGATGCGGTGCTGTTTGACAGCGAATGGACCGAGCTCGGCGACGATTTGTGCAAGGCGAAGGCGCTGGATGACCGCGCCGGATGTCTGCTGCTGCTGGAGCTGATCCGGCGGCAGCCGAAATACGATATGACTGTGAGCTTTGTCACACAGGAGGAGATCGGGCTGCGCGGCGCCACAGTGGCGGGATACACCGTGCAGCCGGATATTGCCGTGGTGGTGGAAACCACCACCGCCGCCGACTTGGCGGGGGTGAGCGGTGCGCGGCAGGTGTGCCGTGTGGGCGCGGGTCCGGTGGTGTCCTTTATGGATCGCCGCACCCTGTATGACGAGGAGCTGTATCACCGCATTCGCTCGCTGGGCGACGAGGCGGGTATTCCCACCCAAACCAAAACGATGGTGGCGGGCGGCAATGACGCGGGCGCGCTGCAGCAGGCGGCGGGCGGTGTGCGGGTGGCGGCGGTGTCGCTGCCTTGCCGGTATTTGCATTCGCCGGCGTGCGTGCTGTCGTGGAAGGATATGCAAGATACCGCGGCGCTGTTGGCGCTGCTGGCGGATACGCTGCCGGAGGGCGCATGATCCGCGCGATACCGGGCGGCGAGCCGTTTGCGCTGCCGCTGGAAACCGAAGCCGCCGTCAAGCTGGCGGGATGGTGGGCAGCCTACGGCACCGACCGCCCGTTTGTGCGCTTTTGGCGCACCGAACAGGGAGGCATGCTGGCGGCGATGGGGGACACCTTTCTGGCGGCGGTGCCGCCGGAGGATCACGAGGAAGCCGCCTTGTTTGTGCATATGCAGCCGGAGTGGCGCACACTGCGCAGCGATCCGGCGTTTGCCGCCGTATTGGCGGCGTATGGCGGTGTGACCACGCACACCGGACAGGTGATGCGGCTGTTCGCGCCCGCCACCGATGAGGGCGCGGCTGCGCCTGCTGCCCGCGAGGCATACCCGCTGCTGCAAGCGGTGTTTGGCGACACACTGCCGCCGTTTGAGGATTGGTATGTGGATGTATCCCACCGGTTGCGGCACGGCTGCTGCCGTATGGCGGGGGTGTACGAGGCGGACACGCTGGCGGCGGTCGCGATGACCACCGCCGAATGTGACACCGCGGCGCTGATCGGCGGGGTGGCGACCCGCCCCGAAAGCCGCGGGCGCGGCTATGCCCACTGCACCGTGATGACGCTGGCGGCCGCGTTGCAGCAACAGGGAAAAGCGGTGTGGCTGTCCCCGAAAAATGCCCATGCCGCGGCACTGTACACCCGCTGGGGCTTTGTGCCCGCGGGGGAATGGGCAACCAGTATACGAAAGGATGACGGATGTTGAAATCCTCTTTTTTTACAGTAGATGAACGGCTGGAAAAGCTGTCGGATCAGGCGCTTGCCGAGATCGCGCCGCGTTTTGCAGCCATCGACGAGGTGACCGAATACAACCAGCAAAAGGTGCTGCGCGCTTTTATCGATCATCAGGTCAGCGAAACGCATTTTGCGCCCACCACCGGTTATGGCTACGGCGATCGCGGGCGCGATACGCTGGATCAGGTGTTTGCTCAGGTAATGGGGGCGGAGGATGCGCTGGTGCGCCATTCCATTGTGTCCGGCACCCACGCGATCACCATTGCACTGTCGGGGGTGCTGCGCCCGGGCGATACGCTGCTGGCGGCGACCGGCGCGCCGTATGATACGCTGGAAAAGGTGATCGGCATCCGCGGTGATGCGCCGGGCTCGCTGCGCGAATTCGGTATTCACTATGAACAGGTGGATCTGGACGATCAGGGGCATCCCCGCATTTCCGCCATTGTGGACGCGTTGACCGATGCGGTCAAGGTGGTACATATTCAGCGGTCGCGCGGCTATGATCCGCGCCCCTCGCTGCGGGTGGAGGAGATCGGCGAGATCATTCGCGCGGTCAAAGCCAAGCGTCCGGATGTGATCGTGTTTGTGGACAACTGCTACGGCGAGTTTGTGCAAACCACCGAGCCGACCCAGGTGGGCGCGGATCTGATGGCGGGGTCGCTGATTAAAAATCCCGGTGGCGGTGTGGCGGAAAACGGCGGCTACATCTGCGGACGCGCCGATTTGGTGGAGCTGTGCTCCTACCGGATGACCACCCCGGGACTGGGGCGCGAGGTGGGCGCGTCGCTGGGGCACAACCGTCCGCTGTATATGGGACTGTTCCACGCGCCCCATGTGGTGGGCGAAGCGCTGAAAACGGCGGTGTATACGTCGGCGCTGTTTGAGCGGCTGGGCTACGAGGTCAGCCCCACCCCGCGTGAGGAGCGCGCCGATATTATTCAGACGGTGAAGCTGGGCACGCCGGAGGGACTGGTCGCTTTTTGCCAGGGAATGCAAAAAGGCGCGCCAGTGGATGCGTTTGTGGTGCCGGAGCCGTGGGATATGCCGGGCTATGAAAATCCGGTGATTATGGCGGCGGGTGCGTTTATTATGGGGGCATCCATCGAGTTGTCCGCCGATGGACCCTTGCGTGAGCCGTACGCCGCCTATATGCAAGGCGGGCTGAACTTCCACTCCGGCAAAGTGGGGGTGCTGCTGGCGGCTCAGTCGATGCTGGAGCAAGGCGCACTGAACTTGCCGGAAGAATAACATCAGAATAGTGGAAAAAGGCGCGCTGCCAACCCGGCAGCGCGCCTTTTTGTGTAAGCATATGTTTGGAAACAAACCGTCGAGGTTTTTACAAGCCTTTCCCCGAGCATGGGCATCGCCCCCTACGCAGAGAAAAAGGGCAACGCCGGAGAAGATTCTTCGCTGCGCTCAGAATGACAAAGAAGAAGCAGAAACTCCTCAAGCCTTCCCATTGGAGGGGAAGGGGGACCGCCGGACGGCGGTGGATGAGGTGTCAACAACTAGTAAAATTTACTGAAACCAGTGGCGTGCCAAAGCCTCCCTTGTGCAAAGGGAGGTGGATTTTTGCGCAGCAAAAAGACG
>OGIE01000347.1_pt1 | contig 69034 bp, 50 predicted proteins | sample 1571581 | NCBI WGS metagenome assembly OGIE01 (sample SAMEA2582021, study PRJEB24529) | metagenome | biome: Human gut stool | place: China | collected 2011 | reverse complement strand
GTGGAGATGCGCGTTCGTTTGATTTCACCTTCAAAATGAAATAATAATAGTTTGTTAAGAGCCTGTTTCAAATTGAGTGCCGAAAAAGTGGAAACATTGTTAAGTTAATCACAAAAAGTAATCGTCAACCATTGACTTTAAAAGAGAAAGATAGCTATAAATTCAAAATAACTAATTAACTTTCGGAAAAAATAAGACTATCCATGAAAAGACATCTAATGACAGGAGTGCTTTTGGCTCTTATACTTGTTGCAAGTTCTTGCACACCGACCAATGAAAAGACCGCACTGGAAGCCTTTCCGCCTCCTTTGATGGGATGGAGCTCCTGGAACACCTATCATGTGAATATCAATGAAGAGTTGATAAAGAAACAAGCGGATGCTTTAGTAACCCATGGACTGAAAGACGTTGGTTATCTATATATAAACGTAGATGACGGATTTTTCGGCTGGCGTGATGAAACAGGAAAGATGCATGCACATCCCGAACGCTTTCCTAAGGGAATGAGACCTATATCCGACTACATCCATTCATTAGGTCTGAAAGCCGGTATCTATTCGGATGCAGGCGACAATACCTGTGGTTCTATTTACGACGATGATGCCAATGGAGTTGGCTCCGGTCTCTACGGACACGAGCAACAGGACATGGATCTTTATCTGAAAGAATGGAACTATGACTTCATCAAGATAGACTATTGCGGTGGCAGAGAATTAGGGCTCGATGAAGAAAAGCGCTATACAACCATTTGCGAAGCAATCAAGAATACAGGACGTACTGATGTTTCCATAAATATCTGCCGTTGGGCGTTTCCCGGCACCTGGGCCAAAAGTATGGCACGCTCCTGGCGTATCAGCTCGGACATACGTCCACGCTGGGAATCTGTAAAGTATATCATCCGGAAGAACCTTTATTTATCAGCCTATGCCGGTGAAGGGCATTATAATGACATGGATATGCTGGAAGTCGGTCGCGGATTGCAACAGGAAGAGGAAGAAGTACACTTCGGAATGTGGTGTATTATGAGCTCGCCCCTGCTTATCGGCTGCGATATGACAACCATTCCCGAAACTTCATTGGCGTTACTGAAGAATAAGGAGTTGATAGCGCTGAATCAGGATCCTTTAGGATTGCAGGCTTATGTGGTGCAGCATGAGGCTGAAGAATATGTATTGGTGAAGGACCTTGAACAAAAACGGGGACTTGTGCGTGCTGTTGCTTTATATAATCCATCGGATACGGTATGCAACTTCAATGTTCCTTTCGAAAAACTGGAAATGGGTGGAACGGTAAAAGTCCGCGATGTGATAGAATGCAAGGATTTGGGAGATATGACAGACACCATCCGGTTATCAGTTCCTCCACATAGCGTTGCAATATGGAGATTGGAAGCAGAAAAGCGCCTGGAACCGACTTTCTATGAGGCAGAATGGGCCTATTTACCTTGTTATGATGACTTGGGCAAGAACCCTAAACAAATATTCTATGCTGCATCTCCGACTTGTTCCGGCAAGATGAAAGTATCAAATATCGGAGGCAGTGAAGAGAATATTGCCGAATGGAAAGAAGTGTACAGTGAAAAAGGGGGCGAATATGATATGACTATCTATTATAGCTGCGACAAGAACAGAAAACTGGAAGTATCTGTAAACGGAATCAAGACAGAAATAAAAGACCTAAATAGCGGTGACAAAGAAAAAGTTGAATCCGTACCTATTCCTGTAACTTTAGTAGCCGGTAACAACGTAATCCGTATGGGAAACAACTTTGGATGGGCACCGGATATTGATTGCTTTAAGTTAAGTAAACGACAGTAATCGTATGATAAGGCGCACTATTTTCAGGATATTAAGGGGCTCATCAAAGAGCCCCTTATCTTATTAGAATTCTTCTTTCAACTGATTACACCAATCAGCAATCCGCTTATCCGTCAGCTTCGACTGATTCTCTATATCAATCACTAGCCCACACCATTTACCATTGCGCAAGGCTTTGGAATGAGCAAACGAATATCCCTCTGACGAGGTGAACCCTACAAGCGTAGCCCCTGCTTTCTCAAAAGCCTCAGCCAGAATACCCAGTCCGTCCACAAAGTTATCGGGATAACCTATCTGGTCGCCAAGTCCGAAGAGGGCCACTTTCTTACCTTTCAAGTCAAGGCTTTCTATTTCCGGCATCATTTCATCCCAATAAGTGGGCAGTTCACCGTCGAACCAGGTAGAGGCACCCACTATCAGGTTATCATAAGCCTGGAAATCATTTTGCCAAGCCTTTTCTATCAATATCATTTCTACTTCTTTATGTCCAAGTTTCTCACGTATCTTTTCAGCTATATGAGAAGTCTTAGCGGCATTCATTGCATAAAATAATCCTATCTCTTTCATAATTACTTCGTTTTTAATTAATATTCCAATAGTTTTCTGGCTACTTCATAAATCTTATTTGCATCCGGCAGAATAGCGCGCTCCAGTATCGGATTAAAGCCAACCGGGGTAAAAGTAGAACCTACCCGCTGCACCGGCGCATCCAGATAACGGAATAAATCAGTGCCGATGCTGGCAGCTATTTCACCACCGAAACCGGCAAATACTTTATCTTCGTGCACAATTAATGCTTTACTTGTTTTTTTCACCGATTCATAGATGGTTTCCTTATCCAACGGAATAAGAGAACGAATGTCAATGACTTCCACACTCCAACCACCTTCTTTTTCCAAACGTTCGGCCACATTCAGACAAAGGTGTGTGGTGTTGCCATAAGTAATGATACTCAAATCAGAGCCTTCACGGCGGATACGCGCTTTGCCAAACGGAACTTCAAAATCATCGGGAACGATGGTTGAAGCTTCCACCGAGTTATATAAAGCCTTGGGTTCAAGGAATAAAGTGAAACCTCTGGAACGCATACTTGTGCGGAGCAATCCGGCAGCATCATCGGCAAAAGAAGGACAGACAATCCGGGCACCGGGCAACGTTGCCAAAGCTCCTTCAATATTCTGCGAATGATACAGTCCGCCACCGATATATCCACCGGAAGCCAGGCGCAAAGTCACATTAGGCACAAACTTTCCGTTGCTGCGCCAATATTCATGTGTGCACTCCACGTATTGCTCCACGGCAGGCCAGAAGTAATCGGCAAACTCAGCACCTTCTATCACCACACGAATTTTAGGGTCAAAGCGGCTCATGCCGTTTGCCGTGCCCACAATGTAGTCTTCAGCAATGGGCGCATTGAACACACGGGGCTCGCCGAATTCCTGTTGCATACCTTTAGTCACATTGAAGACACCACCTTTATCCCTATTCGCCACATCCTGCCCCCAGATAAAGGTATCGGGATTATAGCGGAACTCCGCTTTCAACGTTTCATTGATGGCAGTTACCATAAATTTCTTCTCTCCTTCCGTCTCACGATGTGTTCCATCCTTATATTTTTGCGGTTCATAAGGTTCCGGCAACACATAGTCGAAAATAGTTTTCGGATCAGGATCAGGAGCCGTGAGTGCTTTACGATTAGCTGAGACAAGCTCTTTCTTCGCCTGTTCTTCTATCTCCTTCAGTTCTTCTTCGGTGAGACGTTTGTAACGCAACAGCATCCGACGGAACTTCATCAGCGGGTCAGCCTCCTTCACATAAGCCAGCTCATTCTCATCCCTGTACAAAGTCTGTTTGTCGGAATTGGAGTGTGAACCGATGCGGACACAATTGGCATGCACGATAACCGGAGTCCGGTTCAGTAAAGCATGTTCACGCGCTTCGGTCATGGCATTCATAGAGTCGAACACATCTTTTCCGTTGCAATGGATAATCTTCAGGTTCTTGAAACCTGAAAAATTATCCGCCACTTTACGGGCTGCGGTCTGGTCTTTCTTCGGAACGGATATGCCATATCCATTATCCTGCCATACAAAAATAACAGGCAAACGTTCGAGACTGGCACCGTTGACAGCCTCGTACACAAATCCTTCGGAAGAAGCAGACTCACCATGCGAGGTGATGACCACCCCTTTATGATTGTAGTACACCATGGCACGGGCCACACCGGCGGCATGAAGGTCGTGCGTACCCGTTGCCGAAGAGATGTTCTCTATGTGCCACTCTGGTTTGGCAAAATGATTGGACATGTGGCGTCCACCGCTACCGGGGTCGGTAGCTTTGGAAATGCCATTTAATATCAGTTCTTCCGCCGTCATCCCGGCAGAAAGGGCGGTAAGCATATCGCGGTAGTAAGGGAAAAGAAAATCTTCCCCTTTGGTGAACACCTGTCCGATGGCTAATTGTATTCCGTCATGTCCCGTATACGGTGCATGGAAGGACCAGCCAAGAGATTGCAACAGATAGGCTGGCGCTTTTTCATCGAGTGCACGCCCCAATGTCATCAGGTAATACCACTTCTTCAGAAGCTCCACATCTGTGGTTTTTATATCATACTTTTTCATATTCGTCAAGGTGTTAGTTTATTCTTTCCAGTTTTCCAGATACTCCTTTATATAATAGAGGAAATTGCCGCCCAATGAACCGTCCACTACCCTATGGTCATAGGAAAGAGACAGGTACATCTTATGTCGTATGGCAATCACATCACCTTCCGGTGTTTCTATTACAGCAGGTTTCTTCTCGATATAGCCCACGCCCAGAATGGCTACCTGGGGTTGGTTAATGATAGGTGTACCGAACAGGGACTTAAATGTACCGAAGTTAGTAATCGTGAAAGTACCGCCGGAAATATCATCGGGCATCAGTTTGTTGTCACGGGCTTTGAGGGCCAGAGAGTCTATGGCTACGGCAAGTCCGTTCAGGTTCAACCGGTCGGCATCGCGGACAACGGGAACAATCAGGTTGCCGTCATTCAGAGAAACGGCAATGCCGATATTGATATGCTTCTTGAACAGGATGTTGTACCCTTCCACCGAAACATTCACTTGCGGATAGGCAACCAATGCTTTTGCCACAGCCTCGGTAATGGCAGGCATATAGGTGAGTTTCACGCCTTCTTTCCGGAAAAAAGCGTCTTTATTCTTATCACGCCACTTCACAAGCTTGGTTACATCCACTTCCACCACATTGGTTACGTGGGGAGAAGTACGCTTCGACATTATCATGTGGTCTGCTATCACCTTGCGCACGCGGTCCATTTCTTTCACTTCCACGCCCTCTGTTGACGGAACATTGGGGACAGGGGTATTGTGATGCACTTCGGAAGTAGCCACAGAAGCCGGTTTTGCGGTTGGTTGCACAGATGCAGTAACCATCGGCCTTGATATCGCCGCAGTTGATTGCCGAACCGGCTTCACTGCAGACTGTATAGTAGCAGCCGCATTGCCTCTTTGCTTCCTTACGATATAATTCCTGATATCCTTTTTGCTTACCCGCCCCTGGTATCCGGTACCCGGCACAGTATCCAATTCTTCCCGCTGAATACCGAACTCGCGAGCCAGCAGAAGAACGACAGGAGAATACCAACGCTCTTCTTCCGATTGAACAGCTTTCGCCTGGGGAAGTTGTTGTGACGAGGCAGTTTCCGGAGGAGCAACCTCAGTTTTTTCATTTATAGTTTCCGGGGTGCTTTGAAGCGGTTCTTCATCACCTTCATCGCCCATATTAACGATGGCAACCACCGTACCCACAGCTACGGTATCTCCTTCTTTAAATAAAATCTCGACAATTTTACCTGCCACCGGAGAGGGTATTTCCGCACTGACTTTAGCGGTATTCACTTCAAACAAGACATCATCTTCTTTAACGATGTCACCTACTTGTACCGACCACGAAACGATGGTACCTTCGGTTATACTTTCGCCTAATTTAGGCATCTTTATTTCAAATTTCGACATATAGTTAAGTTTTAGGTTTGGGGGTTATTATGTATATACAACAAGTAACTGAATAGTAAGTTTTTTAACTTAGGCAGAAGTTAATGCGGATTTATGATATATCCACTCCTGCGAAGCGTATTTTTCCTCCTTGAGTTGTTGGATAGCTTCCAAATCTCCGGCAGAGAAGCGATAGATACGGTTATCGTCATCGTCTATAAATGAATGGAAAAGCAGATGCATAAAGCGTTTGACATCCATAGGCTCGGACAAAAACTCTTTTACGTTAGCCACCTCGCTCCGCACAGAAGGTACGGCACGTAAGGTGCGAGAACCCGGTAAACAATTCTCTGCATCCGGCTGACCGTTCAATGCAGCATTCAGCACATCCAAATCGGTGGAGAACAACAGAGTACAGTGATACATCACTCGGTCTTTGTGTATGCACTGCGCACTGCCCGATATTTTCCGCTCGTCCACATAAATGCCCAGACGCTGGTCGGCATATGCCGCGATGCCCACCTTCTCGAGGAAGTCGACCACCAATTGCAGGTAATATTCAAAATCCGGTTGCTTCCTGGTTTCGATAAAGCTCAGATTGATGTTTCCCCGGTCGTGATATACAGCACCTCCACCGGAAAAACGTCGTGCCAAGGCTATTCCTTTTTCATGCAGGAATGCCTCATCCACTTCCGCCGCCACACTCTGATGTTTCCCTATCACAACGGAAGGTTCCGACTGCCAAAGCATAAAGAAGTTGCCTCGCTTTTGCTTCAACAAATATTCTTCTGCTGCCAGATTAAAATAAATATCCGTACAGCGATTATCAATGCAGAACATTATGCAAAGAGTGTTTCATGGAAGATTTCACCGACTGTCGGGTGTGGGAAGACGGTCTTCTGAAATTCTTCTACCGTATATCCGTGCTGCACGGCAATTCCGGCAAGTACAATCAACTCGGAAGCCGGATTGCCCAACATGTGGCAGCCTATTATCCGGTCATCATCATCCAGTATCAGCTTGCAAAGCCCGTTTCCCTGCTCGTTCTCAGCAACGAAACGGCCGGAATAGGCCATCGGCAATTTCTGTACATGGTAGCTGATGCCGACGGTTTTCAGTTCTTCTTCGGTCTTACCTACGCCGGCCACTTCGGGATTGGTATACACTACACCGGGTACGCAATCGTAATTCATCCGGTCTTCCACCTCCAGAATATGATTGATGGCAACCTCACTTTCGCGAATGGCAGTATGTGCCAGCATAGAATGTCCGGTGATGTCTCCACAAGCATACACACGCGGATGGGAAGTTTGCATATGTTCATCCACTTTCACGCCGTTGCGCAGCAGTTCTATGTTCAGTTTATCCAGCCCCACCTGCAGCAGGTTGGCTTTCCGACCGACACTGACTAATATCTTTTCAGTCTCAATGAGTGAAGTTTTACCATCCTTCTCGATGGTGACTCCTTCGGGGCTGACTTCAACCACTTTTGTATTCAGATGGAATTTAACTCCGCGTTTCTGATATTCCGCACGCAGCATGCCACTGGTTTCTTTATCCATAGCGCCCAGCACTTCGGGCATCATTTCGACCACATACACCTGCACGCCCATACTATTGAAAAAAGAAGCGAACTCCATCCCGATGACGCCGCCACCGATGATAACCAACGAAGAAGGCAGCATAGTGTTCTCCAATGCTTCTTTTGACGTCCAGTAATCAATCTCGGACAGACCTTTGACAGGTGGGATAACCGTATCGGAACCGGTACACACCAACAGATAGGTTACTTCGTACGTCTCTCCGGCAGCCGAAATCCGGAAGCGTCCGTCCGCTTCGCCCGTAATCGCAGCTTCGTAAGGCACAATGACGGCACCGTAGGAACTAACAGTCATCTGCACACCGCCGGTCAGCTTTTTCACAATCTTATCCTTGCGGGCAATCATCTTCTGCATATCGAACGCCGAACCGTCGGGCACGGAGATACCATACTTCGACGCACTTTTCATATTGTCCCACAACTTGGCGGAATAGAGCAAAGTCTTGGTAGGAATACACCCCTCGTTGAGGCAAACACCACCAATGGCTTTTTTCTCAAACAAGACTGTTTGCAGCCCGTTTGCAGCCGCTCTTTCAGCCGCCGTATAACCGGCAGGACCGCCACCGATGATAGCTATATCATATTTCATAAATCAGTAGTATTAAGTTATTTATCTACTAACAACAAACAAGAAGAGAGCAAAGTTCTATAAGTATCGACAAGGGAAGTTGCTGTTTTTCAGCCCCAATGGCCTGTTTCATAAAAATAATCTGTATTTTTGCAGAAATTTAAGGAATTATATGGTAGCCCCCGAAATAGCAATTGTTGACTCCAACACCCTGTCGTGTCTGGGATTGCAGAATCTGATGGAAGAAATCATCCCGATGGCCGTCATCCGCGTGTTCAGTTCGTTCGAGGAGCTGGTAGATGATACGCCCGACATGTATGCACATTATTTCGTCTCGGCACAGATATACTTTGAGCATACGGCTTTCTTTCTGCCCCGCAAACCTAAAACAATTGTATTGGCAAACGGCGATAACCAACCGCAACTGGCAGGAATACCGACCCTGAATATTTATCAGGATGAAAAGGTATTGATAAAAAGTATCTTGCAGTTACACCAGTTCGGGCATAAAGAGGGGCATCCGCATGGACATCCACATCCGGCAACGGGGCACCCCGGAGGGCACCCTTGCGGCAATTCGTATGCCGAACACGACCTCTCTCCTCGCGAAATAGAAGTGCTGGTGCTGATAACCAAAGGATTTATCAATAAAGAAATAGCCGACAAATTAAATATAAGTCTGACTACCGTCATCTCCCACCGGAAGAATATCACAGAGAAACTGGGCATTAAATCGGTGGCAGGACTGACTATCTATGCTGTGATGCACGGATATGTAGAGGCAGACCGCATCTAAATAGAGTTATAAGACAAACTCCATCTTCATCCTGATACTTATTTTATAAGCACTTTGCACGGAAAATGCGAAGTGCCGGAACTAAGTAGCCGCACCGCTACTTTTATCCTTTTTCCCTGCAACGGCTAAGAAAAATCATAGCGAACGGCTATTCTTTCCACCATGGTGGAAAGAATAAGCATCCACATACAAAAGACTTATCATCCGGCAGAAAAAACAATAAAAGTGCCTGGGAAAAGAGTTAAGCCATTCTCTAAATCCTCATTAATGAGGATTGCGGGAAAAAGAGAAATGCCCTTACTTTGCAAACGAAATAATATAAGCAAAAAATGGAGAAGAGTAAATTATTCGCCTTTGCCCTGGCACTCCTGTCGATAGGGAATGTATGTGCAGAGGAAGTGGATACCCTGAAAATCGTGGACGTTGAAGAAGTCCTTATCATTGCAGCCCCCAAAGAAAACCGTAAGTTGCGCGAACTGCCGAACGCCGTCACCTTACTTTCACAACAAGACATGCAGGCTGCACAAGTGAACTCAATCAAAAACCTGACCGCACTTGTACCCAATATATTTATCCCCGATTATGGTTCGCGCCTGACCTCCGCCGTGTATATCCGAGGCATCGGCTCGCGCATCAATACCCCGTCCGTAGGATTGTACGTCGACAATATACCTTATATAGATAAGTCGGCATTCGACTTTGACTATTCTGACATTGAACGTATCGACGTGCTGCGCGGTCCGCAGGGTACTCTGTACGGACGCAATGCGATGGGAGGAATTATAAAAGTGCATACCAAATCTCCTTTCTCCTATCAAGGCACCGACTTCCGCATAGGAGCTGGCACGCACAACCAATACAACACTTCCGTCACCCACTATCACCGGATAAACGAGCGGTTCGCTTTCTCCGCCGGAGGGTTTTATGACTATGAGGGAGGATTCTTCCGCAATGCGGCACGCAATAATGATAAGTTAGATAAAGGACAATCCGTCGGTGGACGCGCCCGTGCCATCTATCTGCCCAGCGAAAACTGGAAGCTCGACTTCAACCTAAGCTATGAGTATAGCGACCAGGGCGGCTATCCTTACGGACTTTATGATAAAGAAAACGGAACTGTTGCCAAACCCGCTTACGATGAAGAAAGCAGTTACTACCGCAATCTGCTGAATGCCGGACTGAATCTGGAATATCAGGCGCAAAACTTCATTCTGAGTGCCGTCACCGGCTATCAGTGGTTGCGCGACCGCATGTTCATGGACCAGGATTTCTCCGCAGCCAATATCTTCAATATAGAACAGAAGCAAAGAATAAATACTTTCTCAGAAGAAATCGTTCTGAAATCCAAACCCAACCGTCGTTGGCAATGGACCACAGGCGCTTTCGGTTTCTATCAATCCCTGCATACGGACGGCCCGGTGCTTTTCCACCGGGATGGCATTACTTCGGTAATTGAAGGAAATGCAAACAGTGTTTTCGACGGTCTTGCATCAATGGGAATACCGGGCATACCTGTCATGCACCTAAGCATCAATAATGGAAGTTTGCCTGTCAGCGGAAGTTTCGACACACCGACTCTGAGCGGTGCCATTTTCCACCAGTCCACCTTCAATGATTTATTTGTCAAAGGCTTGTCGGCAACCATCGGTTTGCGAATGGACTATGAGAAAGTAAAGATGGAATATAACTCTGCCGCCGCAACCACCAACTTCAACTTCTCTATGAAGATGGGAAATCCGGCCAATCCTCAAATTATCGAGAGTCAAGGCCTCGAAGGAAATGCAGCTTATCTGGGCAAAGAATCTACCGACTACGTTCAGCTATTGCCTAAGTTTGCTTTGCAATACGAATGGAACAAGGGAAATAACATTTATGCAACTGCCGCACGTGGCTATCGTTCGGGAGGATATAACATTCAGATGTTCTCCGACCTCGTGACGGGAGTGCTCAGCAACTCCATGATGGATGCCATCATGACCGACCCTAAATTCAGCAAGTTCGCTGCCATGATTGATAAAATGAAAAAAGAATTGCCGGAGGTAAGCGATGCCACCAAGTATAAACCGGAATATACCTGGAACTACGAAATAGGAAGCCATCTCACGCTTTGGGAAGGGCGCTTGCTTGCTGACCTCTCCGCTTTCTACATGGATACACGCAACCAGCAGATTGCAAAGTTCGCAGAGAATGGTCTGGGACGTATCACAGTGAATGCAGGAAAAAGCCATAGTTACGGTGCCGAAGCAAGCCTGCGTGCCGCTCTTACCACTGCATTTACGGTAAATGCATCTTATGGATACACTTATGCTACTTTCAAAGAATACGCAACCAACGTTAAAGTGGATGGAAAAACAGAGGAAATAAATTACAACGGCAATTATGTCCCCTTCGTACCCAAACACACATTAAGTCTGGGCGGACAATACGTCTTCCGCATCAACCCGGGCCATTGGTTGGACCGCATTCAGATAAATGCCAACTACACCGGTGCCGGACGCATCTACTGGACAGAGCAGAATGACGTCAGCCAGTCCTTTTACGGCACACTGAACGGACGCCTCAGTTTGCAGAAAGGCAACGGACAGATTGACTTCTGGGTTCGCAATGCATTGGATAAAGATTATGCCGCTTTCTACTTCGAAAGCATGGGTAATGGGTTCATGCAGAAAGGACGGCCTATACAGGCAGGTATTGAATTGCGTTGCAGATTCTAAGGCAACTTCATGCCTATAAAAAATCACGAGCGTTTCCACGAAAGGGAATGCTCGTTTTCATTAAGGAAAACTGTGTTATACTGATTGTAATCCTATTGAATCTTATTCATTAATCGCACCGCAACTCGGGCAACGCCCTTTCTCTTTGAGCTTCTGCCCGCAATTTCCACAACGGTAGCGATAAACAACGAGTGTGATATGCATCTTTTTCAGAAAAATCCAGATGAAAGCGGCAAGGAAGACGTAGCCGATATATATCTGTGTGGTCAATATAAAGAAGAAATAACAGAAGATGCAACAAGATGCCAGACCCAACAAATAGAACATAGCAGCAGCAGGTGAAAGCTGGCGGAACAAATCATCGAGCACTGCCAACAACACTATAATAAACAACCAGATGCCCAACAAAAAAACCGAAAGAATAAACGGTACTTTAAAAGGAGAAAGCGTAGGGTTAAAGTAGAAGTGTTCCCACGTCTCGGGCACAAAAACCTGCATAGACTCATACACCGTGGCACTGAAAGCCATCAACAGGCAAAGCAACAACGGATACACACTATCTATATCATTAAAATAAACCATCTTCAACTGTTTGCGACGGAACAGGCGAAACATCCATGCTCCCACAAACAATGCAAAAATGATAACGAAATACGAAGCATGCGTGTCACTGAACAGGTAAATGAATTGGGATATACTATCCGTCGGCACAAAAGCCTGCATCATTTCCCTCTCGCCAATCCAGCCCTGTATCTCCTGAGTATGGGCCAGCTTCACCCAAACACTATCCACACTATCCGCCGGATGAATGGCGAACTCAGCCACTACCACGCGGTCTCCTTTGTAAAGGGTATTATAGCAATCTTTCACCGGCAGACAGGCAAGCACTACGGAATCTTGCACTACTTCCAGATTGGTATTCAGCGTATAGTGGCGGTCATAAAGGCAAGTTAAGGAATCGCGGGTTTCGGTGCTCATTCCTTCATCATCCAGGTTGGGACGGGAATAACGACAAGAAAAAAAACAGAAGCACAAGAATAAAGAAATGCAGAACAGTGCAGACCTGCGCAAAGAAAAGAACCTATATACCTTGCGTAGCCCTATGCTGATTCGCATTCCTGAATCATATTTCACTCCCTTATTCTGCATAAACTTTCATCTGACAATTTTGGCAATCAAACTCCAGTCGGAAACGCTTGCCATCGGTTCCTGACAAGTAATAAGGTTCCCGGTAAGGTGAACGCCCTTTCTGGTAAGTAGGACACCAACCCATACTATAGCGCAGGCAATGCTTGCAGAACATCAGGACAGCACCCGGAACAGATTGCTTTTCATAAGCCGGAGCCACGGAGGCAATGCCGTGGTCAGTATAGAAAGAAGCGGCACGGGTGTTCATCACATTACCGAGATACGTCAATGAAGTTCCGGAAGCAGCCGGTTTATGCGAAGTATCCGGAAGCGGGAAAGGATGAGCTGTAGGTTTCCAGACAGCCAGTTCCTGACGGTAGTTGATACGGCGGGCAGTAATGAGTTTCTCTATAATCTGGCGACGCCATTCGGCTACGATGGAAGCTGGTAGAAACCAATTGTCGGAAAAATGTATTTCAATATCAAAACCGGTTTCGGACGAATGATGATTCGTTCCTACAGGAAGGCAGGTTTCAAAGGAAGTGTTTCCCAATTTGCCGAGTTGCGTGCGCAGATTATCCGCCTGCGGGGTACGGGCAAGTTCTTTCTGATAAGGGAAAGAAAGGGTCACGCTATTATCATCCTCATCCGTAGCAGTCAAGGCAAAGCCAAAAGCTGTATCTGCCAAAAGCAAGGATACGGCAATCTTCCGCTCGGAAGACTTGCGGGAAAGCAGCTTTTCAAATTCCTGATCAAAGTTGCGATAGAGCACAGTTCGCGGACGGATACGGGGCATTTCACCTGCCGGATAAAGTTTATTTCCATCCACGCGGTTGATGCGGAAACCTTGCAGACGGCCCTGTTCATCCAGATAGCATACGCCATCGCCATTATTGAAAGATTTCAGTCCGGCCACCGTGAGGTAGTTTCCACGTTGCTCTTTCATAGTTCCCATCTCTTCACCGAGAGATTTCGGGGTATCGAAAGAGAAAATCTCTTCACTGCGTCCGTGCAGGAAGTAGTGGGTAAATCCGCGGCTGAAACTCTTGTCCAGTTGCGGCCGGAAAGTATAACGGCAGGTACCGGAAGAAGCACGCACATATTCTTTGCGACGTGCAAAGATGGCATCCAACTTTTGACGATAAGCCGCCGTGACATTCTTTACGTAAGAGACATCTTTCAGACGCCCTTCTATTTTAAGGGAAGTAGCACCCGCATCGAGCAATTCTTCCAGAATATCGCTCTGATTCAAATCTTTAAGAGAAAGCAAATGCTTATCGCGCACTATCACTTTTCCGTCCGCATCCGTCAGAGTGAAAGGCAGGCGGCAAAACTGTGCGCACTCACCCCGGTTAGCACTACGCCCGAAACATGCCTGACTGACATAGCATTGTCCGCTATAGCTGACACAAAGCGCACCATGTACGAAAATCTCCAACGGAACCTCAGGACAAACTTTATGAATATGATTGATATCCTGCAAAGAAAGTTCACGTGCCAGCACTACTTGCCGGAAACCGGCTTCTGCCAGGAAACGTACTTTCTCCGGCGTACGATTATCCATTTGCGTACTGGCATGCAGAGGGATAGGCGGCAGGTTCAGACGGGTTATTCCCATATCCTGCACAATGAGTGCATCGACACCCGCACGATACAAATCCCAAATCATAGCCTCCGTTTCCACCAGTTCCTCTTCTTTCAGAATCGTATTGACAGTAACATATATCCGAGCATTATACAAATGGGCATGCGCCACCAAAGTCGCTATATCTTCCAACGAATTACCGGCAGCCACACGTGCACCAAAGCGGGGTGCACCGATATATACCGCATCCGCACCATGATTGATAGCCTCGATACCACATTCCAGATTCTTGGCAGGTGCCAGTAGTTCTATCTTCCGCTGTTTAATCATTTTATATCGTTGATATTATACGGAGTTTCCTGATATACAAAGTAGTTCAGCCAATTGGAAAACAGCAAATTGGCATGAGCACGCCAGCGTACCATCACACCTTTGTCCAAATCATTATCCACATAATAATTACGAGGCACTTCAATAGGCAGTCCTTTACCTAAATCTCTGCGATATTCTGTATCCAGTGTCAACGGAGAGTACTCCGAATGTCCGGTCACAAAGAATTCACGCCCGCCACGTGCCACAACAAGATGCACGCCTGCCTCTTCCGATTCGGAGAGCAAAGTCAGTTCCGGCACTTTCAGGATATCTTCTTTCCGCACTTCCGTATGGCGGCTATGTGGAACATAAAACACATCATCGAAGCCACGGAAAATGGCATGCAGCGGCTGCAACGGACGATGTTCGAAAATGCCGAACATCTTCTTATCCAATGCATGCTTGGGCACTCCATAATGATGATAAAGTCCGGCCTGTGCCGCCCAGCATATATAAAGGGTAGATGTGACGTGCGTACGCGCCCAGTCGAAGATTTCCATTATTTCGTCCCAGTAAGTCACTTCTTCAAAATCCAGTTGCTCTACCGGGGCACCGGTGATAATCATACCATCGTACTTCTCGCCACGCATCTGTTCAAAGTCTGTATAGAACGTCTGCATGTGTTCAACAGGCGTATTCTTAGATGTATGACTCTTGATTTTCATGAACGAGATTTCTACTTGAAGCGGGGTATTAGAGAGTAAACGCACAAGGTCTGTCTCCGTGGTAATCTTCAAAGGCATCAAGTTCAGGATAACGATGCGCAACGGACGGATGTCCTGTTGCGTGGCGCGCGAGTTGTCAATGACAAATATATTCTCTTCTTTCAGCAACTCTATCGCCGGCAGCTTATCAGGTAAATTTAATGGCATAAGTCCTCAGATTATCTTTAATTTGACTACAAAGGTACGGATAATTTTGAAATCTCCCGCGAAAGAATGAAAATGTAGAGTAAAACCTGTTTATTTATCCTCTTCATACAAAGCATGATAAGTAAAACTTTTAACATAAAAAGCACTTTCTATTTTACATTCAAAAATATTATTTTACCTTTGGCGTCCGTTAACGTTAATCAACGTTGAAGAACATAAAAGAAAGAATAGAACCTGAATTCAAGCGTGACTTCAAGTAATTAGCATCCTAAAGCCGACAGACTTTTCCATACCAGTTATGGTCCTACTCAATCCCCCCAATATTCTGATGCATTGATTGCTTAGTAAAATTAAGTATTAATCCGGAATGCATACATACATTCCAATAACAAAACGACAATGAATAGAAAAAGCATCAAAAACAAGAGTTTGATGGCCCTATTGCTATGTACAATTCCGCTGTTTACAGCTTGTGTCAACGAAATTGAATCAGAGGATTCTTCCGGAACCGTCCCAATCAAGTTCTCCACAAAAGTCAGTAATACCAATACCCGTGTTACAGATACAGCATTTGAGAAAGGAGATAAGGTAGGATTGTATGCAATGCTACCTTCCACTTCAATCACAGAAAAACGCTATATAGACAATATATGGCTGGAATGTGGAGAAAATGAGATCTTTACTCCCGAAAAGACAGTGTTCTACCCCGCAGGAGATGCAACACTTGACTTTATCAGCTATTATCCTTATCTGAAAACGGGAATTCCAATAGGTAAATCTACTATTCCCGTATCCACCCAAACCGATCAGAGCAAGGACGGTAATCGTGTCTTGTCTGACTTTTTAATAGCATCAGAAGAAGATATAGCAAGTAGTGAAGATGCAGTAGAGCTACAGTACAAGCATAAATTTACCAAGATAAAAATCATAATCACTCCCGGTGCTGGAGAAGATGTTACAAAAATGTATAATGCCAAACCCAGAATTATAGCAACAGGCTTCAATACCAAAGCAGAATATGACACAAAGACAGATACTTTTATAAATCTTACTGAAGAAGCAGATATCATTCCTCATGGTGAGTGGAATATAACGAGTGGTAACTTAACAGGAAAAGAATTTATTATCATACCACAAAAGATATCCCCTGATATACAATCGTTCACAATGGAATGGAATGGAAAAGTATACACCTGTCCGATGCCGGAAATAACCATGCAAGGAAGTACGCAATGCCAAATAAAGATCACGGCTATGCAGGCCACAAGCCACACCCTTACTGGAATAGCCAGTAAAGTTGACGACTGGGTGAATGGGGAAAATAAAGACACTGATAATAAAGGAGGTATCACAACCATCCGCCTCGCAGCATTATCTTTTTCCCAATCGAATGTATATAGGGTTTATCATGGAGGAAAGCCTATAGCAGAAGTCTGCAAAGAGTACTTGAAATCTGACCAAATCACTTCTAAAGCCATCGTTGTATATCCGGTCAAAGAAAACGAGCAAAGTGACCTGAGTCACGGCACCGTTCTACAACTACAGGACGAGAAAGAAGCAATAAATGGTGGAATAATAAGCTGGGATATCAATAAAAACACTTTCAATTATACAGAAGGTAGTTCCCAAATCATTAATAAGGTCTATCTCAATGCGGAAGGTGCTATTCTATTAGAAAAACCGGAGAATCCTATCAGCATAGATATTGTCAGCCATACCATCAAAGACATACGTAATGGAAACACCTGTGAGTATCCAATCGTAAAAGTTGGTACACAGTACTGGATGGGAGAAGATTTACATGCAACAGCATATAGGGATGGTACTACCTTAAGCAAACAAACAAATTTGGGAAAAGGGGAGAGTTACTTCAAGCCCAAAGATTATGAAGCTTATTTCTATAATGGCGAAGCCGTACTTAAAAACAATTTAGCACCAACAGGATGGAAAATTCCCAATACGAATGATTGGAAGTCTTTAAAAGCTTATATAGGAAATGATGCCTCTTTAATAAAAGCCGGAGATTGGGAAGCATCAACAGAAGGCAAACCCGCTTGCCCGGCTTCCAATCTGACAGACTTTGCTGTATATCCGGTAGGTATGTGGGGTGATGGACAGCATTTGCTTAAAAACAAATTAGTCGGTTACTGGACATTGAACAATGAAGATGGTAGTAGTAGTATACCAGAACAAACTGTTTTCTTCACCGGAAGTAGTAACTTATGTGACTCAGGCAATACCCTCGTTTCGAAAGCAAGTTATTATAAAGCCCTTTCGATACGCTGTATAAAAGAATAGCCGGATAAAAAAAGCATATCTCATTTCTTTTTCGTATTTTTGTTCCCAATGTACAAATAGTTTTGTTCACCGAACAGAGACAACGAAAAAGAAATGAGAATTATCGACCTGATACACAGCAATGAGAAGACAGCTTTCTCCTTTGAAATACTGCCACCGCTGAAAGGCACAGGCATCGAAAAGCTGTACGAAACCATAGATACTTTACGGGAATTTGACCCTAAATACATCAATATTACCACGCATCGCAGCGAATATGTATACAAAGACCTGGGCAATGGTTTGTTTCAGCGCAATCGCTTACGCCGTCGTCCGGGAACTGTTGCCGTAGCCGGTGCTATCCAGAATAAATACAATATCACCGTAGTACCGCATCTTCTTTGCAGTGGTTTCACTCGTGAAGAAACGGAATATGTACTGCTTGACTTACAATTCCTTGGCATCACAGACCTACTTGTATTGCGTGGAGATAAGGCAAAACACGAATCAGTATTTACTCCCGAAGGCGACGGCTATCACCACGCCATCGAATTACAGGAACAAATCAACAATTTCAATAAAGGCATCTTCGTAGATGGCTCGGAAATGAAAGTAACGAATACACCATTTTCTTATGGTGTGGCGTGTTATCCTGAGAAACATGAAGAAGCACCCAATATTGATACTGATATTCATTGGTTAAAACAAAAAATGGAAGCAGGGGCAGAGTATGCTGTCACACAGCTTTTCTATGATAATCGAAAATATTTTGACTTCGTGGAACGTGCACAGAAAGCAGGCGTTACTATCCCCATTATTCCTGGCATCAAACCATTCAAGAAGATGTCACAAATCAGTATGATCCCCAAGACTTTTAAGGTAGATCTACCCGAGGAATTGGCGCGTGAAGCAATGAAATGCAAGACGGATGAAGAGGCCAAACAAGTGGGTATTGAATGGTGTGTACAGCAATGCAAAGAATTAGTGGGACATGGGGTGCCCAGCATCCACTTCTACTCCATTGGGGCTGTAGACAGTATAAAAGAAGTTGCAAAGCAGGTCTACTAGGAAAAGTTGAAAATGGATAAGTTGAGAGTTGAAGTAATTCAATCGTTAATCAATAACTAAATCGTAAATAATATCGTGTTTTTCAAAGATGTAATAGGACAGGAAGCCGCAAAAGAGCGATTAAGGCAAGAAGTGCGAGAAGGACGTATTCCTCATGCACAACTATTTTGCGGCCCATCGGGAGTAGGAAAACTTCCATTGGCAATGGCCTATGCACGTTACATCTGCTGCCCGAATCGCACTGAAACAGATGCTTGCGGCACCTGCCCTTCTTGTGTCAAATGGAACAAACTGGTACATCCTGATGTACATTTTGTCTTCCCCATCGTAAAAAAAGGAAAGAAGGAAGTTTGTAATGACTATATAGCCGACTGGCGGCATTTGGTATTGAGTAGTCCTTATTTCAGTCTCAACCACTGGCTCAATGAGATGGACGCCGAAAACGGGCAAGCCATCATCTACGCAAAGGAAAGCGATGAAATTGTACGAAAACTCAGTTTGAAGTCAAGCGAAGGCGGATACAAAGTCACTATCGTATGGCTGCCGGAAAAAATGCATGCAGTCTGCGCCAACAAATTATTGAAACTTCTGGAAGAGCCACCTGAAAAGACAGTATTCCTATTGATATCCGAGACTCCTGAGATGATTTTACCAACTATCCTAAGCCGTACACAACGTTTCAATATCCGCAAGATAGAAGAAACAGACATAGCCAATGCTTTGCAACAGAAATATGGTGTACGACCCAACGATAGTTTCACCTTGGCACATCTGGCCAATGGTGACTTTATCAAAGCATTGGAAACTATTCATCTGAATGAGGAAAATGAACTATTCTTCGAACTATTTGTCAGCCTCATGCGTCTATCCTATCAACGAAAAATACGGGAAATGAAGCAATGGAGCGAACAACTCGCAAGCATAGGGCGCGAACGGCAAAAGAATTTTCTGGCATATGCCCAACGCATGATACGCGAAAATTTCATCTACAATCTGCACAGCAAGGAGATGAACTACATGACTTTGCCCGAGCAGAATTTTGCCACCCGCTTTGCTCCCTTTATCAATGAACGGAATGTGATAGGAATGATGGAAGAATTGAGTGAAGCACAAATACACATTGAGCAGAACGTAAATGCCCGGATGGTATTCTTTGATTTTTCATTGAAAATGATTGTTCTACTTAAACAGTAGAAACCAGATATATAATTGTAAATAGCTAAATCATAAATAAAAAAATGGATTTTAAACTACATAACGGAAGTGGAGGTCTCTGTTGCAAAAGTTGTTGCAGACAGGACAAGCAATTGAACACCTACGACTGGTTAGCTGATATCCCCGGAAACGGAGAAGAAAGCGACATGGTGGAGGTGCAATTCAAGAATACCCGTAAAGGTTATTTCCGCAACAGCAACCGTATCCCCCTTGAAAAAGGAGACATCGTAGCTGTAGAAGCCACCCCGGGACATGACATCGGCGTGGTAACCTTGACCGGACGACTCGTTCCGCTACAAATGAGGAAAGCAAATATCAAATCCGAAGCTGACATCAAACGTATCTACCGCAAGGCAAAACAAGTAGATATGGACAAGTACAACGAGGCCAAAGACCGCGAGCACAGTACGATGATACGTGCCCGCCAGATTGCCCTCAATCTGAACCTCAATATGAAAATCGGTGATGTGGAATATCAGGGAGACGGTAATAAAGCAATCTTCTATTATATTGCTGACGAACGCGTGGACTTCCGCCAGCTTATCAAAGTACTGGCTGACGCTTTCCATGTACGCATTGAGATGAAACAAATAGGTGCGCGCCAGGAAGCCGGACGTATCGGAGGTATTGGTCCCTGTGGACGTGAACTTTGTTGTGCAACCTGGATGACTTCCTTCGTATCGGTATCTACAAGTGCGGCACGTTATCAAGATATTTCCCTCAATCCTCAAAAGCTGGCAGGACAATGTGCCAAACTGAAATGTTGTCTCAACTATGAAGTAGATTGCTACGTAGAAGCTCAGAAACGCCTTCCTTCCAGAGAAATTGAACTGGAAACCAAAGATGGTACATTCTATTTCTTCAAAGCAGACATTCTCAGCAACCAGATAACCTACTCTACTGACAAAAACATTCCTGCCAATCTGGTTACCATCAGCGGCAAGCGCGCGTTCGAAATCATCGGCATGAATAAGCGGGGTACTAAACCTGACAGCCTTATAGAAGAGACACGCCGTGTAGAACCTAAAAAACCAGTAGACTTACTGGAACAAGAAAGTCTGACCCGGTTCGACCGTAGCCGCAAGGCAAAAAACGGTGGAGAGAATAACGGTGGTGGAAACGGTAATAATAACCGCAAGAAAAAGAAAAAAGGAAATCCTAACCAACCAGCGGAACAACAACCCAGGCAACGTCCGCAAAATGACTTCAAACCCCAAAATGGTACCAAACCTCAGAGCGACCAGCCCAGGCAGCAAGGTGATCAACCTAAACCGCAAAGAGACCGGCAGCAAGGAGATCAGCCCAGACGTAATAAGCCACCAAGGAACAATCGTGAACGGGGCGACGGACAACGCGAGAACGGTCAGCGCAATGATAAAGGTACCAGACCAAATAATCCACCTAGACAACAAGGAGAGAAACCAGCCGGAAATGAAAAACCTGCTCAAGCATAAGACGGTTCTCCGAAAGAGTTTGATACTGCTGTTTGCCGCAAGCTTCTGTATGGCTTGCGACGAACAGACAGTCTATCATACCTTTCAATCCCTGCCCGCGAAAGGGTGGCAGAGGAAAGATACACTATTCTTCAATGCCATGGTTCCAGACTCCGCTACGCTCTACAACGTATCCGTAGAAGTCAGAAACCGGAACAATTATCCTTATCAGAACCTACCTCTTCTTATTTATTACGACAGCCCGGAAGCCCAGAACATCAAAAGGGACACATTAGAACTGAAACTTGCTGACAGTGCAGGAATCTGGCTAGGTGACGGTTGGGGTGGATTATATCAGTCAACCCTCTCCGCAGGACGCATTCGTATAGGAAAAGCCGGAGAATACCGCTTTAAAATCACACACCTCCTGCCGGACGAAGTTCTCCCCGGCATCAATGACATAGGAATTAAATTAAAACGCTGAAAGTCTCTTTTTACGTCCTGCATCAATCCGCAAGAAGATGAACAGCAGAATAGTGAAGCCCCAAAGCGAGGAACCGCCATAACTAAAGAATGGCAATGGAATACCAATCACAGGCGTTAACCCCAGCACCATACCTACATTTATAAATAGGTGGAACAAGAAGATACTGACCACCGAATAGCCATACACCCTGCCAAAAGCGGATGGTTGCCGTTCTGCCACAGCTATCAGGCGAAGTATCAATATAAGGAATAGAAGCAGTACGGCAGCAGAACCGATAAACCCTTCTTCCTCACCTACCGTGCAGAAAATGAAGTCCGTATCCTGTTCGGGGACATATTTCAATTTAGTCTGCGTACCATTCAGAAACCCCTTTCCAGTCAATCCTCCCGAACCGATAGCAATCTTGGACTGGTTCACATTGTATCCTGCACCAGCCAAGTCTTCTTCCATACCCAATACCACTTTGATACGTATCTGCTGATGCGGTTCTAATACCTTATTGAAGAAATAATCACTTGAATACAGAAAGCCAATAGAGCCAATGGCAAACAAACCTATCAGAAAATAGCTGAGGTGTCGCTCACTCAAAGAAAGAAAAATAAGATACCCAACTACCAAAACGCATAATCCCCACTGTACCCAAACCAAGTTGAATGGAACCACGTATTCTGAGATAATATAAGCTATCAACAATCCCCCTACTGTAACCAATAATATATTGCGTACAGGTTCCCACTTTTTCTTATATACCCACACCATACCCGCAGCAGACAACAGTACCATAGACAGTACTGCGAACTCACCTATCGGTGTCGGTGTATCGGCAATGAATACTTGATCGAAGCGAATACCCACCACAAAATAGACTACCGCACACAAACCGGAAAATAACACTACACCTGGCATTCCTTCCCGGTACAGTACCAGGAAGAATGCAGTATACACCAATGCAGAACCCGTTTCCCGTTGCAGGATAATCAGCACCATTGGAAGTAGAATAAGAAAGACCATCATCAATATATTCTTCCAGTTCTTCATGGTGAACGAATAGGAATTCATATACTTGGCAAGCGCTAATGCCGTGGCAAACTTGGCAAACTCTGCAGGCTGTAGACTGACCGGCCCCATCACTAGCCACGACCGGGACCCCTTGGTATCGGGAGCTATAAATATGGTAACCACAAGCAATATGGCAAGTGCTATATAAATCAAGTAGGCAAACATATCATAGATATCATCTTCCAACATCAGCAACACAAATCCCAAACCGAAAGAACAGACAATCCATACCAACTGCTTGCCAGCACGGGTAGAGAAATCCCAAAAGTCACGGTCGCCATAGTCATAACTCGCCCCGCAGACACTAAACCATCCGAATACGATAAGAATCAGATAAACGCAAATCGTCACCCAATCCAATGATTTCCATATACTATCTCTCCTCGTTACCATACATTATAACACGGTTACTCATCTCCTCCGCCCGTTCCTCACTGGCTGGCGAAAGCTTTCCGTTCAAATATTGTTCCATCATTAAAGCACCATAAGGTACTCCATAAGTAGCTCCCCAACCGCCATTTTCCACATAAACAGCAATGGCAATCTTCGGCTTGTCCATAGGGGCAAATCCTATAAATGCGGAGTGGTCATGTCCACGATTTTGCGCCGTACCAGTCTTTCCGCAAACCTCTACACCAGGCAGAATAGTTCCTGCAATACGGCAAGTAGCACTTCCGGTAACTCCCGTTACGGCCGCCCGCATCCCTTCTACTATTTCTTCATAGTACTGGCGATCAATGGAAGTATACCGACGTTCCCGATAGATGCTGTCCAACTCTGCCTCCTGAATTTCCTTTACAATATGGGGTGTTATAAAGTAACCACGATTGGCAATGGTAGCCGCCAGATTCGCCATTTGCAAAGGAGTACTCAATACTTCCCCCTGACCGATAGAAATACTGATTACCGTCAGTCCGTTCCACGAACCGCGATAGGCTTTATCATACACACCTGCATTTGGAATAAATCCACGCTTTTCTCCGGGAAGATCCGTACCTAATCGATAGCCGAATCCCTGGGAAACCATATGATCTTTCCAAACTGTAATTGCATTTTGTGGCGAACCATACTTCCGATCACCAAACATGCGATAAAGCCCCCAACAGAAGTAAGCGTTACAAGAGGTAGCGATTGCCGGAATCAGTGGCAACGGCGACCCATGCCCGTGACAACCTACCCGCAAACCACCATAGATAAATCCGTGGGAACAAGGGAAAGATGTGGAAGGCTGAATAATTCCTTCTTGCAGAAAAGTCAAAGCTTGTGCCGTCTTAAAAGTAGAACCCGGCGGATAAGATCCCATAATGGCGCGATTCAATAACGGCTTCTGTTTATCCATTTGCAACATCTGATGATTTTTTCCACGTTGACGGCCAATCATCAGATGCGGGTCAAAGTTCGGAGCCGATACAAGACAAAGAATCTCGCCCGTCTCCGGTTCAATAGCTACAATCGCACCAATTTTGTTCTTCATCAGGCGTTCACCCAATCTCTGTAACTCAATATCCAATCCTAATGTCAGGTTCTTACCCGGTACGGACGAACGATCCAGTTTTCCATCCATATAATGTCCCTGTATTCGTCCATGCGCGTCACGAAGCAGAATCTCAACCCCCTTCTCTCCACGCAGATATTTCTCATAAGACTTTTCAATTCCCTGCTTGCCTATGTAATCACCACGAATATAATAGTCATCCAACTCAATATCTTTCATTGACACTTCACCAATATCCCCTAAAGCATGACCGGCAGCATCATACGTATATTGCCGGATCGTACGCCTCTGAATATAGAAACCGGGGAATTTGAAAAGTTTCTCCTGAAACACACCGCACTCTTCTGCCGAGAGTTGCGTCATAAAAACCTGATGCGTATATCTTGAGTAGCCAGGGTTCATCCAGCGGTTCTTCACATCCGCCATTCGCTTAAGAAGCTGTTCTTTGGTAATATTCAGTGTACGGCAAAAATCTAGCGTATCGAGTTGTGTCACCTCCCGTGGCACAAATGTAATATCATATGCCGGCTGATTAAACACCAACAACTTCCCATTGCGGTCATAAATCGCACCACGCGAAGGATACTGGATTTTATTAAGGAAAGCATTACTATCTGCATTCTTTTTGTAGCTATCAGTCATGACTTGCAGCACAAAAAGGCGCATAATATAGATGATGACAATCACAATCGCCACCCCACCTATCACCAATTTCCGCTTTTCGAGTACGTAATCTTTAGCCATTTTACTTTTTCCTCACTCCTTCTATAGCCATTACACAGGTTATAGTCAGCAACGCACTTGCCACAATTCTCAGTAGCAACGTTCCGATGTGGGCGAACGAAAAGAATTCTATGGTAAGTAATATTGCATGATGAACAAAAACACTGACAACCAAATATTTCAGAAAAGGAGCAATTCCCATCGACTTTATCGAAGGAACTATATTCTCCAATGTATCCCGTGGTACAAACAATCGCAGGAAAGTAGGCCGCAAGAAAGCCAACGCTACCGTAGCCGCCGCATTCATGCCCGGCGTATCCGAGAAAATGTCCACTGTCAGTCCCAGAAAAAACGCCCATAGCATCAAGGCATTTCTCGGCGTTTCCGACTCGAACTTCAGTATGAGATAGATATATAGAAAAGGAGTGGCATATCCGGCAATATGCACATTGTTCAATATCAGCACCTGCAATAGCACCAAACCAATAAACCAACCTAATTTATGCAGATAATTGATGACCACCTCTTATAAAATTAAAAATTGAGAATTAAAAATTAAAAAATGAAGGGGAGTTTATTCCCTTATCACTTTTTCATTCTATCATTTTATCACCTCATCACTCTATCACTTTTCCTCTTCCTTCTCCAGTGCTTTCTGCTCTTCCTGTCCCGTACGGGCAATTACCCGCACATTACTCACCTTTCCGAAGTCCGTAGCCAGTTTTATCTTCAATAGATAAGAAAGACCGTCGTGTGAGTCGGACATATCATCCACGGTACCTACTAAGATTCCAGCGGGGAACACTGTAGAGTAACCGCTTGTCACAACCGTATCGCCTAGGTTGAACTCGGCATGACGAGGCAAATCTTTCAGATAAGCAAAACGAGAATCTCCATATTCCCACTTCAAATAGCCGAAATAGTCACTGCCCACAATCTTACAACTAATGCTCGATTTACTGTTCAGCAACGGAATCACGGTAGAATAATGCTGAGAAGTCTTATAGACGATACCTACCACCCCATTGGCATCTACCACACCCATTTCCGGACGGATACCTGCACTGGTTCCCTCATCAAGAGTGATATAGTTATCCAGCCGATTCAAACTATTCTTAATCACATTCGCCTTGAATATCTGATATTCTTCCGGTTCGAGCCGCTCCAGACTATACAATCTGGCAGAGTCCATACCGTTATTTTTCAGCGTTTTTTCAAGAAATGCCACCCGCTGCTCCAGCCACATGTTGCGATCCAACAGGTCTTCATTGGTTGTTTTCAGATGGAAGTAAGAAGTAATAGCTCCCGAAATATCATAAACTTTCCCCGCCACGCTATTCGCAGAAGTGAAAAACACGCTCTGCTGATAGTAATTGAAGCGGAATAATAAAACAAAACTGGCTGCCTCTAACAACAGAAAGAGGAACCAGTAGTTGTATTTAACAAGAAAGTTCAGTAAATTTCGCATATCCCTTTATTACCGCATAAGGAATGAGAAACGATCCACATTCTTCAATGCAACACCCGTACCTTTAGCAACAGCATGCAAAGGGTCTTCAGCAATGTGGAACGGAATGTTTATCTTATCTGTCAAACGCTTGTCGAGTCCGCGGAGCAATGCACCACCACCTGCCAGATAAATACCATTATGCACGATATCGGCATACAATTCGGGAGGTGTATTTTCTAACGCATTCAAGATAGCAGTTTCAATTTTGGAGATTGATTTCTCCAGACAGTGTGCCACTTCCTGATAGCATACGGGCACTTCCATAGGCAGGGCCGTGATACGGTTCGGACCGTGAACGATATAATCTTCCGGAGCATCCTCACCAAGTTCGGTCAGGGCAGCACCCACATTAATCTTAATACGTTCGGCCATACGCTCGCTGACCTTCACGTTATGCTGGCGGCTCATGTACTCCTGGATGTCAGCAGTCAAGTCGTCACCGGCAATGCGGATAGAATTGTTGGCTACGATACCACCCAAAGAGATAACGGCAATTTCAGTAGAACCACCACCTATATCTACAATCATGTTACCTTCCGGAGCTTCCACGTCGATACCGATACCGATAGCGGCAGCCATAGGTTCGAAAATCAGATAAACGTCGCGTCCGCCGGCATGTTCGGCAGAGTCACGTACGGCACGCAATTCTACTTCAGTACTACCCGAGGGGACACCAATTACCATGCGAAGCGAAGGAGAGAACAGACGGCTACGGTTATTCACCATCTTTATCAGACCACGTATCATTTGCTCGCAAGCATAGAAATCGGCAATTACACCGTCGCGGAGCGGACGGATGGTACGTATGTTTTCGTGGGTCTTTTCGTGCATCATCTTTGCCTTGTCACCCACGGCAATCATCTTATCGGTACGACGGTCCAAAGCCACCACCGAAGGCTCATCCACCACAATCTTGCCATTGGTTGTGATAATGGTATTGGCGGTACCAAGGTCCATCGCTATTTCTTGCGTAAAAGAGAATAATCCCATTGTTTTTAAGTATTAAATATTAAATATTAAATATTAATTGACGGCGCTATCACTCTTCGACCACACTGAATTAATATTTAATACTTAATAATTGATATTTGAATATTAGTGTTTAAAATGACGGATTCCCGTAGTCACCATTGCGATGCCATGTTCATTGCAATAGTCGAACGAGAGTTGGTCTTTAATCGAGCCACCCGGCTGGATAACGGCAGTCACACCTTCACCTCCAGCAATTTCCACACAATCGGGGAAAGGGAAGAAAGCGTCGGATGCCATTACGGCACCTTTCAGGTCGAAACCGAAATTCTTAGCTTTTTCAATAGCTTGCTTCAAAGCATCCACACGTGAAGTCTGTCCTATGCCGCTTGCCAGCAATTGTCTGCCTTTTACCAGTACGATGGCGTTGGATTTACTGTTCTTCACAATCTTATTTGCAAAGAGCATATCTTCTATTTCCTGTGCAGTAGGAGCTTTGGTGGTTACTGTCTTCAAATCTTCCGGTTGTTCGATGTTCAAGTCACGATCCTGAACCAATACCCCATTCAGCAATGAGCGGAACTGTTTCTTCGGCAATGTGGTCGGTTTACGAACCAAAATGATACGGTTCTTTTTCTGTCCCAATATTTCCAGTGCATCCACATCGTAGTCGGGAGCGATAATTACTTCAAAGAAAATCTTGTTAATTTCCTCAGCAGCTTCCTTATCAATCACACCGTTCGTGATGAGCACACCACCGAAAGCAGATACCGGGTCGCCTGCCAATGCATCGTTCCATGCTTCGAGCACCGTGGGGCGTGAAGCCAGACCGCAAGCATTGTTATGTTTCAATACGGCAAACGTTATATCTTCAAATTCGTCTATCAGGTCAACGGCAGCGTTGATATCAAGCAAGTTATTGTAAGAAATCTCTTTTCCATGAATCTGGTCGAACATTCCTTCCAGATTTCCGTAGAAGTAACCCTTCTGGTGCGGGTTTTCTCCATAACGCAAAGTCTTCTGATTGTTGGCAGAGCAACGGAATGCCGAACCTTCTTCACCATCGAAGTAGTTGAAAATGGCCGAATCATAGTGGGAAGAAACAGCAAACGCCTCTTTGGCGAACCAACGGCGTTCTTCGATAGAGGTAGCAGCTCCGTGTTCCATCAGCATGTCGCGGAACGGCTGGTATTGAGCCTGAGAAGCTATAATCACTACATCATTAAAATTTTTGGCAGCGGCACGTATCAGAGAGATACCACCTATATCAATTTTCTCGATGATAGATGCTTCATCGGCACCGGAAGCCACAGTAGCTTCAAACGGATACAGGTCGACGATAACGAGGTCTATTTCGGGAATTTCATATTTTTCTATTTGTTGCATATCCTGTTCCAGTCCGCGGCGGCAAAGAATACCACCGAACACCTTCGGGTGCAAGGTTTTCACACGTCCTCCCAGGATAGAGGGGTATGTTGTCAGGTCTTCCACTGCCTTACAGGGATAACCCAGGGATTCTATAAACTGACGAGTTCCGCCGGTTGACAGAAACTCTACTCCTTCTTCATGCAGTTTGGTAATGATTTCATCCAAACCTTCCTTATGATAAACCGATACCAGAGCGGTTTTAATTTTTTTTGTTTCAGACATGGATTTGCGTATTAACGATTTGATGTGCAAAGGTACTAAAAATGTTTATTTGCCCATATACTCAAACACAATAAATTAGGTATAATTAAAAAAGGTAGCAATCCTGTTTAGGATTTACTACCTTTTGCTTTATCTTTCGTAAAGTAGGAACTCTGAATATCATTGCGTTATCAGAGCATTTTTGCCAACGCGGTGGCAGTAATTACCAGATAGAGACGCGTTCTGCTACCGGTACGAACATCGGGTCTTTTTCAGTAATACCGAATGCCTCGTTCCATGCTGCAATGTGTGGCAACGCAGCATCTACACGCCATTTACCCAAAGAGTGCACATCCATCTTCGTTAATTGCAGAATGGCTTCGGGACGGGTATTGTTAGCCCAAACATTGGCATAGGCAAGGAAGAAACGTTGTTCGGGAGTGAAACCGTCTTTTACTTCCAGCGGAGCAACAGCCGTAGCTTTCTTGAATGCCTGGAAAGAAACCTGCAAACCGCCGTGGTCGGCAATGTTCTCACCCAATGTCATACGTCCGTTGGCATGTACACCCGGAGCCACTTCGATGCTGTCGAAGAAAGCAACCATCACATCGGCACGTTTTTCAAAGTTCTTGGCATCCTCTTCTGTCCACCAGTCTTTCAGATTACCGTCTTTGTCGTACTGGCGTCCCTGATCGTCGAATCCGTGTGTCATTTCATGACCGATTACTACACCGATGGCACCGTAGTTGAAGGCATCGTCAGCTTCCATATCGAAGAAGGGGTATTGCAGGATACCGGCAGGGAAACAGATTTCGTTCGTTGTTGGATTGTAATAAGCGTTTACGGTTTGCGGGGTCATCAGCCATTCGTCCTTGTCCACCGGTTTGCCGGCTTTCGCAACCATTTCGGCAAAGCCCCACAAGTTGGCACGCTTGATGTTATTCCAGTATGAATCATCTTTGATTTCAAGTGTGGAATAATCTTTCCACTTATCAGGATAACCAATCTTTACGTGGAAAGTAGCCAATTTTTCCTGTGCTTTCAGTTTGGTTTCATCGCTCATCCAAGGCAGGTTATTGATGCGTTCGCCCAGACTTGCCTGGAGATTCTTTACTAACGTTACCATACGTTCTTTGGCAGCAGCAGGGAAATACTTCTCTACATACATCTGTCCCACAGCTTCACCCAGCGCAGAGCTGACAACAGAAACAGCCGTCTTCCAGCGGGGCTGCATCTCTTGTGTTCCAGACATGGTGCGATCGTAGAAGTCGAAGTTTTGTTGAGCCATTTCGTCATTCAGGAAGTTGGCGGCGGCATCAATCAGTTTCCATTGCAGGTAGAGAGACTGCTGGTCAACAGGCAATGTATCCAGAATGTTGGCAGCCTCGGCCAAGGAAGCGGGCTGGCCTACGATAATTTCTTTTACATCCTTCAAGCCAAGCTCTGACAGATAAGCGTCCCAATCGAAAGTGGGATAATTCTTCTTTATCTCTTCCATGCTCATTTTATTGTAGTTGGCATGCGGGTCGCGCAGTTCGGTGCGAGAGCGGAAAGCTTTGGCAAGACGGGTTTCCACATCCATCACTACTTCCATGCCTTTCTTGGCGGTAGCCTCGTCAAAACCTGCCAATTGGTACATCTTCTGCACATGAGTGCGGAAAGCATCGCGGATAGCAGTCGTAGCGGGATCAGCAGCCAGATAATAGTCACGTTCACCCATACTCAAACCGCTTTGGTAAGTTTGTACGGCATTCTCGTTACTATTCATTTCATCGGCAGCAACATACATTCCGAGGTAAGCACCAATACCCTGCTTGCGCAGGTTAGCCAGCAGAACATAGACATCTTTTTTATCTTTCAGAGCGGCAATCTGTTCCAGATCGGCTTTGATGGGAGCAACACCTTCCTTGTTCAGCTTCACGCTGTCCATAACAATTTTGTAAAGGTCGCCTACTTTCTGAGCCACACTGCCAGCTTCATGCTGGGTAACAGCAAGCTCTTCAATCAGACCTTGTATCTGCTTGCGATTGTTCTCGGCAAGTTCGGTGAAAGAGCCATACTGGGAATATTCGGCCGAAAGTGGATGGCTTTCAATCCAACCGCCACAGGCGTACTGATAGAAACTGCTTCCCGGAAGGGCAGTCGTGTCAAGATTGGCAAGTTTGATGCCGGCTGTCAATTCAGCCTTCTGCTTGCCCGTACCGCATCCTGCCATCATAAGGCAAATTGCAGCGAAAGGTAAATACTTGGTAAATCTCATTCTCGTATTATTAAATTGGTTGATACATGTCATTGGTTACTACGCGCTTCTTCCAGTTCAGTAGAGGCGGCATCCCACTCTTCCATCACGGAGTCGAGTTGTTGTTTCAACTTCTGATGCTGGTCGTAGAGTGCCATGTCCGAAGCGCCTTCGGGAGTTGCCATTTTTGCTTCGAGGATGGCAATGGCAGATTCAGTCTGCCCTATCTCCTCTTCACAATCAGCAACACGGCGTTCCAGTTTCTTGAGCTTCTTATTCAGTTCCTTTTGCTCTTCATAAGAGAGTTTGGCGCCGGAAGACTGCATAACAGCATCGGCACTATCCTTCCCATTGGAGGGAGAAGCCGAAAGTGTCGGCGCTTTCTGCAACTCATTCAAGCTTTCTATCTGCTTTTTCTGCAAGAAGTCGTAGATGCCGCCGAGGTGTTCTTTCACAACACCACCACCAAACTCATATACTTTAGTCGCAAGTCCGTCAAGGAAATCACGGTCGTGGCTGACTAATATCACCGTACCGTCAAATTCGCGGATAGCATCTTTCAGTACATCCTTCGAGCGCATATCCAAGTGGTTGGTCGGCTCGTCCAGTATCAGGAAGTTCACCGGTTCCAGCAGAAGCTTAATCATTGCCAGACGGGTACGTTCACCACCTGAAAGTACTTTTACCTTCTTATCGGAAGCCTCGCCACCGAACATAAAAGCACCGAGGATATCACGTATCTTCGTGCGAATATCCCCCACCGCCACGCGGTCGATGGTGTCAAATACCGTAAGACTTTCATCAAGTAATTGTGCCTGGTTCTGGGCAAAATAACCTATTTGAACATTATGCCCTAAAGTCAGTTTCCCGCTATAATCCGTGATTTCTTCCATAATGCACTTTACGAGGGTAGATTTACCTTCACCATTCTTGCCTACAAATGCCACTTTCTCACCGCGGTTAATGGTTAGATTCACATCATGGAAGATGACATGGTCACCATAAGCCTTGGCAACATCCTCACAGATGACGGGATAACTCCCACTTCGACTGCTGCATACGAACTTCAGGCGCAGTGCCGAGTTGTCTTCTTCATCCACTTCGATGCGGTCTATCTTTTCCAACTGCTTGATGCGGCTTTGTACCTGCACGGCTTTCGTAGCCTTATAGCGAAAGCGTTCGATGAAGGCTTCAGTATCTTCTATCTGCTTCTGTTGGTTTTCGTAGGCACGGAGTTGCTGTTCGCGGCGCTCTTTTCGCAGCACGATGAACTCATCGTATTTCACTTTGTAGTCATAAATCTGTCCACAGGTGATTTCGATGGTGCGTGTAGTGACATTGTTGAGAAAAGCACGGTCGTGGCTTACCAGCACTACCGCATTGGCACGGGTAGAGAGGAAGTTTTCCAGCCATTGGATACTCTCAATGTCAAGGTGATTAGTAGGCTCATCGAGCAACAGTACATCGGGACGGCGAAGCAAGAGCTTTGCCAATTCGATACGCATACGCCAACCACCGGAAAATTCACTGGTGGAACGATCGAAGTCCTCACGGCTGAAACCCAAGCCTTGCAGTGTCCGTTCTATTTCGGCACGGAAATTAGTCCCACCCATCATCAGGAAACGTTCGTTCTCGTGAGTGAAACGATCAATAAGTTTATGGTAATCCTCGCTATCGTAATCGGTGCGTTCGGCAAGCTGCTGATTCATACGTTCGATATTTGCCTGCATCTCGAAGATGTGTTCGAAAGCAAGTTCAGCTTCCTGCATTACGGTATGATTATCGCTGAGAATCATTACCTGAGGCAGATAACCGATAGTACATTCACGGGGAACGGCGACAACGCCGGAAGTGGGCTGTTGCAAGCCAGCCAATATTTTAAGCATGGTAGATTTACCCGCACCATTCTTACCCACCAGGGCGATACGGTCTTTTTTGTTGATAACGTAAGAGACGTCTTCGAACAAAGGCGTGGCGTTGAATTCCACCTTCAGTCCTTCTACTGATATCATAGTGTCAATGAAATTTAGCGTTCAAGACTGCAAAGGTAGTGATTTTCGGCAGTTTGTCTTCAAATTATAGTCAGAAAGAAGACATCCGATACAACATTTCTGACAGTTGGTTGGTTAAAAGAAGAAGATTCAGAGATATTTTCCGAAAAAAACGATATCTGCAATTTAACAAATTTCCTTATGTTTGCACCATGAAAAAAACACTATTAATTCTGTTCACGCTGCTGATAGCCATAGACTTTGCTTACTCTCAGCTTGCCATCCGCCGTCGGATAGCCACCCCGAAACCTGCCGACTCACTCGACATCGCTTTCTACGCCCCAAAACATGGACTGCGTGCAGGAACCATGGTGTTCGGAATCAATATGGGTGTCTGGGTCTTCGACCGTTATATCCGCAAAGCCGATTTCGCTTACATCAATCTAAATACCATCAAGGACAACATCAAGCATGGTTTTGTGTGGGATAATGATGCTATGGGCACCAATATGTTCATGCACCCCTATCACGGCAATCTGTACTACAACTCGGCCCGGTCCAACGGATACACTTACTGGCAGTCCGGGCTGTTTGCCTTCGGTGGAAGCTTCATGTGGGAGATGTTTATGGAAAACGAATATCCTTCCACCAATGACATCATAGCCACTCCCATCGGAGGTATGGCATTAGGAGAAGTCACTTACCGCATGTCCGACCTTATCCTTGACGATCGGAAAACAGGATGGTCACGTTTTGGACTGGAAGTTGCCGCATTTGTGGTATCTCCGATGCGCGGACTGACCCGTATTATCAACGGGGACGCATGGAGACGCCGTTCCACTTCGGGCAAACAGTTCGGAGTGCCCGATGTAAGCATAGAAGTCTCTGCAGGTATACGTACGCTTGAACTGAAAGATGAGATTCTGGACAAGGGTATGGGATTGGCAACCGAAATCAATATCGAGTACGGCGACCGCTTCGATGTAAAGGATACGAAACCTTACGATTACTTCTCCATAGAAGCAAATCTGAACTGGCAGGCAGAACAACCCATATTGGGACAGGTAAATATTATCGGACGCTTGATGGCCAAAGAATTAGTAAACAACCGGAAGCATTATTTGAGCCTGGGACTGTACCAACATTTTGACTACTATGATTCGGATACAATATCAGCTGTTTCAGCAAAGGTACCTTATAAATTCTGTACTCCTGCCTCGGTAGGTGGCGGACTTATCTACAAAAGGAATCTGAAAAGAAACTGGGCAATAGACGGTTATGCTTATTTGAATGCCATATTACTGGGTGGTGCGCTCAGCGACTATTACAAAGTAGACGAGCGCATCTATAACCTGGCAAGCGGCTACAGCAGTAAACTCAACTTTAATTTCACTTATAAAGACCGTTTCTCAATAACTACCATCTACGAACTCTATCACCTGTTCACTTGGAAGGGATATTCCAAAGATATAGACTGGAATCATGCAGACCCGAAAACACTAAATGCCCAGGGCGATAAATCACGGGCTATCCTCCATGCTGTGGGGATTCGTCTGGATGCGAGGTTGCGGAAACAACTCTATCTGACAGGTACATTTATGAACTACACACGTGATACGAAATACAAGTATTACAACAATGTATTTTCTAACACCTCAGAAGGACGCATCATGCTGACTTATAAATACTGAGTAATGGAGTATTTTATCTGTTCAAACTGAGAATCGAGGCATAGTAATAGACAACAGATGTAGAGCCATAACTTTCTGATGAATTATCCTTCCGGCAGCTTTGGTAAATTAGAAGAATACATCTACCTTTACGTCGTACATAACAAACAGCAACCCAATTACTATACAAAAAAGAATGAAAGAGGAACGCAATGTGCAACTATTCCGGGTAGGTCCCTGCCTATTCGGCACTTCATCTTCTATTCCGGACTGGAAGTCAGAGGAACTTATTCCTTCTCTGAGTCACTTCCTGCTATCGGAAAAAGAATCTCTGGAAAGCAAGAATAAGATAATATTCTCGCTCAACATTAAACCGGAAAAAGACATCAACGAGGAAGATCATTCGCAATACCACCAGCTCGTAGAATTCGAGTGGGAAGGCGCTACATGCAGAATCAGCGCAATGTCCGGCACCGATTCATATCTCATCACCATCCTTGCACCAAACGACACAAAAGAGTATTCAGCTTCTTTCCACTCCGGCTTTGCCACAGGCACATTGTCTCTTCACGCAACGAAAGCAGATGCATTCGTACTCAACAATATACTGATGATGGTATATGCCTTCAAGACTGCCTGCATCGATACCGTACTGATGCATGCTTCCGTCATCAAGAAAGATGGAAAAGGTTACCTCTTCTTGGGAAAAAGCGGAACAGGAAAGAGTACGCATACCCAGCTGTGGCTGGAAAATATTCCCGATTGCGAGCTGCTGAATGATGATAACCCTATCGTGCACTTTAATAAGGAAACCGGAAAAGCCATCGTATACGGCTCGCCCTGGAGTGGAAAGACGCCTTGCTACAAGAACGATTCTGTTCTGGTAGGCGCATTCGTCCGCTTGGAACAGGCACCGGAGAATATCATAAAGAAAGAAGGAGCAGCACGTGCATTTGCCTCCCTGTTATCCTCTTGTTCCTGCCTAAAAGCAGCGGAAAAACTGAACAATGGCGTTATAGAGACCGTGAAACTTCTTGCCGCCAACCTGCCGGTCTACCATCTGAAATGCCTGCCCGACAAGGCAGCAACCGAACTAAGTTTCAACACCATCAAGTAAACAAATGATAAACAACGAACAAAAAAGAATCATCCCCAACGAGGTATTACTCCCTGAAGTAGCACGCCTCATCAGCGAAGGACACACGGTGACGTTAATCATACGTGGCAACAGTATGAATCCCTTTCTTGTGGACCGCCGCGACCGCATCGTCGTAGGTCCCTTCACTGAAACAGACTTGCAACGGGGTGCTGTTGTCCTGGCAAGGGAAAGTCTGGGGCGCATCGTCTTCCACCGTATCATCCACCGCAACGGACAGGAATTGACACTCTTGGGCGATGGCAACCTGAAAGTAACCGAACAGGCCAACGTAGCAGACGTCATGGGAATCATGATTGCCGCCATCCGCAAAGACAAAGAATATCCTTGCAGCGGACGAACCTGGCAGCGATACTCCTTCTGGTGGATGAAGTTGATGCCCATAAGACGCTGGTTGCTGGCTATATTCAGAAGAATCTAACATTAATAAATATACCATCCATGAAAATCAAGAAAGGCTTTACCCTCCACCAAGTCGGCGACGAATACATCATCATGCAGAGCGGCACCGGCAATGTAGATTTCAGTAACATCATCAGTCTGAATCCCACAGCCGCCCGACTATGGAAAAGCGTAGAAGGAAAAGAGTTCGATGTCGAAATGCTCACCATCTACCTCACGGAACACTACGAAGTGGAAGCCGACACCGCCGCATGCGATGCCCGCCAAGTAATAAAGGACTGGTTGAAAACCGGAATCATAGAATAAGGAGATGCTACACACTTTTTCCGTGCAGCAAATCATACTAAAAAGATAAAGCATGAAGACAGCGCAGCTAAAATACATCTGGGAAGTCTCCCACGGACAACGGGGATGTATCCTCCTCTCCAGTTTCACCGGAATTATCGGTGTAGCTGTCTCTCTTGCATTTATCTACGCCTCCAAAATTGTCATTGACATTGCTACAGATGCCGCAACCGGAAGCCTGACTCATGCCGCCATCCTCACCATCGCCCTACTGATAGCACAGCTCCTTTGCAGTGCCGCTGACACCTGGCTCAGTGCTCGTATGCAGGTAGAAGCCGGAAATGCCTTGCGCCACCGTCTTTTCTCCCGACTGCTGCAAAGCCGCTGGAACGAACTGGAACGTTTCCACACCGGAGACATCGTAAACCGGGTGGAGCAGGACACTGCCGCCATCGTAGGATTACTGACCGGAACTATTCCCGCTTTCATTGTCACCGTTGTCCAGTTGCTGGCAGCATTCATCTTCTTCTGTCTGCTCGACCCATCCCTGCCGTGGGTAGTTGTAGGAATCCTACCTATCTTCCTTTTTGGCAGCCGTTTCTACATGAAACGCATGCACCGCTATACCCGGGAAATCCGGCAAAGTGACAGCCGTATTCAGTCCGTCATCCAAGAGAGCCTGCAACACCGCACCGTTATCAAAACACTGGAACAGGGTGAACGGCATATCGATAAACTGGATGACTTGCAAGATGCACTCCGCAGCCAAGTATTCGGACGCACGCGCTTTTCATTGTCAGCACGCACACTGGTAGCTTTCGCATTCTCCGGCGGCTATCTCACCGCTTTTCTTTGGGGAGCCGCCCGCCTTAGCACAGGCAGCATCACCTTCGGAACGATGATCGCTTTCCTGCAATTAGTAGGCAAAGTGCAACGCCCTGCCCTCGACCTTTCACGCCTGCTACCCTCGTTTATCAACGCGCTTACTGCCGTGGAGCGATTAATGGAGTTGGAAGAACTGCCTGTCGAAACGACCGGAGAATCGGAGTTCTTTGTAAAAACTCCAGATTTGCAACTAAAGGATATTACTTTCAGTTATTCACCCGGAGACCGCCCGATATTGAATCATTTCTCCTGCAACTTCCCCGCCGGAAGTTGTACCGCTGTTTTAGGTGAGACGGGCGCCGGTAAGACCACTCTTATCCGTCTGTTACTCGCCCTCACCACCCCGCAAGAAGGAAGCATCACACTCATGGGCGAAAGATTTTTAGTCCCTACAGGCAACCATAACTCTTCGTCCGCCAACACAGCTCCACCCGAACTCTCAACTATCGAAATCTCCCCACAAACACGTGCCAACTTCGTCTATGTCCCCCAAGGAAATACCCTTTTCAGTGGTACTATCCGTGACAATCTCCTCATGGGTAATCCTCACGCCACAGCAACCGAGATGCTCCAGTCGCTTCGCACCGCCTGTGCCGACTTTGTCTTTTCCCTTCCGCAAAGCATCGATACCAGCCTCAACGAACAAGGTGGCGGCCTCAGCGAAGGACAAGCACAGCGCATTGCCATTGCCCGCGCACTCCTCCGCCCGGGACATATCTTGTTATTAGACGAAGCCACCTCCGCCCTCGACCCCGAAACCGAGCGGCAATTAATAAAAAACCTGCGCAAAGACTGTACAGGTAAAACCTTTATCTTCATCACACACCATCCTGCCGTAGCCGAGGCCTGCGAAGCAAGCATACGACTTTAAAAAAGGGAACCATCTCACGATGACTCCCTTTCATTCCTAATTTTAAATTGCTTTCGCAAAGTCTCCACGCTTAGAATAGCTTGGCAGGATATTCTCCTGCGTCCACTAAAGCCTGGATTTTATCTACAACACTCTGGCGGTCTTCAGGATAAGTCACGCCGAACCATTTACTTGTAGTGTCAAGAACTTCACATGTAGCAGTGCCGTCCTGAATCAATTTATCCACCATCAACGGGATGAAGAATTCACTCTTTAGGTTCTCCATATTCTTCGGATCACTAAGGAAGCCCTTGAAGAACTCACAGCTGTAACCGAAGTAATCGGGAGTGAAGCCCCAGAAGTTCATACTTACCGGAGTCGTTTCGGGAGTAGCTACCCACTCGCCATTGTCATCCATATATTTCACTTCACCATCCATAGGCTGAATCTTGGTGCGTTCCACAACAGAAGTCAACAAACCGTTGGCATCCGTGCCGCAAAGGCCACGAGATACGGTGCCGCTTTCACTCAAAGTATTGCCAATACGGAAACCTACCATAGAATACACATTTTTTGAACCTTCCGGCAGTGCAGAAAGGAATTTACCCATTACCTGGAAAGAGTCACGACCATAAAAGTCATCACAGTTGATTACTGCAAACGGTTCTTTAATTACATTGGCACCCATCATTACAGCATGATTCGTTCCCCAGGGTTTGGTACGACCTTCGGGACAAGTGAAGCCTTCGGGTAGGTCGTCAATAGACTGGAATACCAGTTCGCACGGAATGTGACCTTCGTATTTGGAGATGATTTTATCACGGAAGTCATTCTCAAAATCCTTACGGATAACGAAAACAAGCTTACCGAATCCAGCGTTAATGGCATCATAAATAGAATAATCCATAATAGTCTCGCCATTCGGCCCCAGTCCGTCCAATTGCTTCAAGCCACCATAACGGCTGCCCATACCGGCCGCCAATAAGAATAAAGTTGGTTTCATATTAGTTATTATTAAAAATAGGTTAGTGTATCACTGTTGATTACGCTGGCAAAATTACAAAAAATATAGTCAACAAAGGTAGACAATTAGTTCATAATTTAGCTCTATTGTACAAAACTTACTATTAGAACGGATAACCAATAGCAAAATGCCATGCCATACCATCTTTAAACTTCGGAATATTATAGTACCCCTTCTTTCCTGTTTCATACGGATCATGCAGTGCCACACCCCAGTCCAAACGGAACACAAGGAAATCCAGGTCGTACCGAAGACCAGCACCTGTGCCCAAAGCAATTTGTTTCGGGAAATTTTTCAAAGTGAGCTCTCCATTGGGCCTGGCATCATCCTTACGCATCAGCCAGACATTACCGGCATCAAGAAAGACAGCACCGTGTAAGTCACCAAGAATACGGAAACGATATTCCACGTTTGCCTCCATACGGATGTCACCCACGTGATTGATGTAAGAATACTTCTTCTCCTTATCAGGCGGATAACCACCGGGCCCGATGCTACGAGCGGAATAGGCACGGATACTGTTGGCACCACCGATATAGAACTGCTCGGTATAAGGTGCAGTCGTAGCATTTCCATACGACCAGATTACTCCGCCCGCGATGCGGGAAGCAATCATCTGATTCTTGTCTATCCGATAATGGTAGCGGAATTCCGAGTTCAACTTCAGGAACTGAGCAAAAGGTACCCCCAGCAGTTTCTTATCTTTTTTACTGAACGATTCTCCAAATGCCCGGTAAATCAAAGAAGTCAGGTTACCGGCAGAAGCAACCGTAGTCTGCCACCAGATAGGATTACGCACGCCACGGAGAGAGGCATTATCATAGGTATAAGTATACTCCATCTTGGGAATAAACTGATTACGGAGGCTGATGTAAAGTGCAGGATTCTGAGCCTGTATGGTATCAAAAGCTGCAGTCGGATTACGAAGCACATTGAATGTCAACTGGAAGGGCGTGATGCTATGCTTACGAGTAGGCACAGGCTGAAAGTCATACGTAACATTTCCACCAAAGGCGAGCAACTTGTAGTACTTAGCACGGTTCATCTGGTCTATGTAGACACGGAAAGTGGTGGAAGCCGGAAAGTCATACTCCTTATCGCCCATACGGGGAAAGACGATGCGTGGGAAAGTAAGTGCAGAGGATACCCCCAGCTCATAGCTATTCATCAGTGAACTACTGTTTTTACCCGTCTGCCATTCATAAGAACCATTTACTTTCACGTTCCAGGTTTCGCCTCCACCGAAGACATTGTTTTTTGTTACGGTGAAGGCGGCACCGGGACCTGTCTGATTATTACTTTTCATGGTGACGTTGAAGTCAAACTCAGCATCGTACGGTTTATCCAGCATGGCGCGGATATTCACGTCAAGAGTATCGGAAACGAGTGCCGTATCGCGAGGCGTGTACTGCATCTCCAGATAGCGAAAAATACCCACACTAGCCAAACGCTCCTGGATACGGGTCTGCCGATACTGGCTGTACAATTTGTCCGGGCGATGGCGCATGCCTCCTTTATCCAGTTCCTGACGTTTTCTCTGGTACCCCTGATAGTGCAACCAGCGATAAAGCATATTGGGGCGTACTTTTAGTTTATCGTAGTAGTGTATCCAGAAAGTCTTATAATAAAGGCTATCATTGGGCATCTGCCCCTGCGGACCATGAAGATAGAAATTGGTATTTCCAACAAAGAAAGGTCGTTCGGCGTCTTTCGGTAAACCGGGAACAGGTATCATGCGCAGACTGACGTGCCCGCCGGGGACAAGTGTTGTGTCTGCCTGATAAGTCAGATAGTCGGGACGGAAATAGTAATAGCCCATATTGCGCAGCAGACCACTGATACGGGTGCGCTCGCCATCGAGGTCGGTGACGTTGAATTGTTCGCCTGGGCTGATGAGGGAGCGGCGACGCCCCAGATTGATAATGCGCATAGTGGTATCGTTGAAACCGCGATAATAAACGGTATCAATGAAGTACGGGTTGCGCATGTCGACGGTGTATTGCAACTTAGCTTTCAGACTGTCCTTGGGATTGACAAAGGTTTGATAGCTGACTGTACCGTTGAAGTAACCGTAATCGTGCAGGATATTGGTTGCTACTTTCTGACGAATATCCGGATTGACAGTGGACAAGAACACAGGAGTAGCGGCAAAGCGGTTGAATATCCACTTGCCGAAACCTTTCTTATACTTACTGAAACCATTGTACACCCACAATCCGAAAGGAAAAGGTATACGGTATTCGGAGCTACCAAGCAGAGAGTTGTTGGGAGCTTTAGCAAGGGCTGCTTCCACTTCTTCCATTGCCGTCACACCGACCGAAGTCACAGACCGGTTCTCCACTATCATCGGCTTTTGTCCGGTGTAGAGCACTTCGCCTTCGGGCAGGTGCTTAGTGGTGGAGCAGGCTGCCAGAAGCAGAGTTGCAATGAGTATATATACAAGTTTCTTCATCTTCTTTGCTTTATGTTTGCAGGCGTAATTATTCGCCCCTACAAGTTATCATTCATGTTATTCACTGACCGGCTCTATTTTCTTCTTCCTTTTGAAAATGAATAACTCACTCAGCTTGTCCATCTTACGGCGGAGCACAAGCCCAACACCCGTCTCAGTGATTTCACCATCAAGCACACTTTCATAGTTCTTGTTGTGGAAGACGCGAACGTAACGCGTTCCACTATTATCCAGTCGATATTCCAGTGAGATATTATCGATAAACGACTCAACGTCATTCGTGGCATTAGCACCGCTGGACACTTTTCCACCGATAATAACCTGCACACGGTCATTAAAGAAACGTTGCGAATAACGGAAACTATAATCCGTTTGCTTATCACCTGTTTCGGCAGCGGTACGGTCCTCAATGCCAACGCTGAGGGAGGCATTCTTAAGGTTTCCTGTTAATGAATTAATCTGGCTTTGCAGTACACTGTTCAATGCAGAGCCCATAGTCAGACCACCGCCTTTTCCACTATTGTACAAATACATACCTGTGGCAAGCATGGTGATGGCCTGTTTACTTCGTTCGTCTGCACTCATTGCCACCAGTTCATTCTGCACGCTGGCATCCTCGGGTGCGCTGAGGTTGAAACTCAGGTCGGGGTTTTCCAGACTGTTCTTAATACTGATGGACACATCGAAGTTTACCATGCGCGAGCCACTATTGTCATCGCCATCGGAGACGGAAGCGCGGACACGTTCCGTGGCAGTCAGGTTCAGTTTGGGGTTCATCGGATTCCCCGTCCAGTCCACATAACTACCATTGGTGAACTGGAACTCTTTCAAAGGAATAACAGGCAAAGCGTACTTCATCATACCACCAATTAAGGTGTAACGACCGGACAATGTGAGATCTCCTTGCGGAGTATATTGCAGATTCAAGTCTCCTCCACCTTCAAGTTCCACGCGGCTGCTGCGGTCGGGACTGAGATCGGCACGCAAGCGCACAGCATCGTCAATATGCACGGACATCAACATATCCATACCACCGAGGGACATTGTAGGCACTTCAGCCTGCTGCACCGAAGTGGTGTCCGTGAAAGAAGTGAACTTCACAAGTTCACCCAAACGGTCTTCCACCGTTAACGGAGAATCGGTCAGCACATAAGTCACATCCGTATTGCCCAGCAGATTCATGTTCCCACGCATAGTCAACGCATCAAGCGGACCACGCACAGTGGCATTCAAGTCGACAAAGATTTTACCGTAAAGCATGCTTTCCTTGGTACGGGGCGCATCAAGCAAAGTATAATTTTGGGCGCGCAGATTCAGCTTTGCGGTCGGCTTCTCCATATTGCGGAAGTCTACATTACCGTCTATCGTAAAGGGATTACGACTGGTGGTGTATATGGCAAACTTATTAAATACAAGCTGATTGTCTTCTATCCTCAGCGGACGGTTATCGAACCAGTAGCGTGCACCTGCCTGGCGGGCATAGACCGATACGCTATCCAGCGAAAGTTCTCCGCTCAACTTCGGCTTTTCCATAGCACCACTGATGTAGAGACCTCCGTCAATGTCACCTGTGAGGGCGACCATGCGGTCAGGAATGAAAGCATTAGCGAGAGAGAGCGGGAAATGTTCGAAGGTGGTGTTGACATCGATGGAATCGCGCCCGCTCTTCTGCGTCAGTACGGCGTCGGCAGTCAATACTTCCTGATCTCCCGAACGGAAATAAGCATTTAGGTAATGAGTACCCGCATCACCCGGCAACCATGTAGCACCCAGTCCGATATTACCTACCGGTTGGCGTTCGTAAGTCAGGTTTTCCACACCGGCTTCTGCCGATACTTGCAGTGAAGTAGCCGTCTGTATATAGTTTGCTTCTGCTGAGAAAAGTCCTGTTATCCGTGGCATATAAGGCAGGATACCACTCAGTTTATCCAAGCGGAAACGGACTAATTCCAGATTGATGTTCTGCAAAGAAACGGTGTCCGATCTGTCGGACTGCATACGAAAACAGAGACCGTCATTACTGTCCATATCCACATTGGCATAGACGCGCATATTCTTATGCAAGTAAATCCAGTCGTTGCCATCCACAAAGTGAAACTTCTGGAAAGCGATGATAGGTTCGGCAGGCGTCAGACGGAAGGCAATGCCATTGCCTCTGCCTCTCCCTTCGATGAGTGGACGGGCATTAATACCAAGATCAAGCCCTGTGTCACCCTTATCATCTACATAGTTCAAAGTCAGTTCCGCATCGTCATTACGAATTTCACCGGTCAACATGCTACGGAATACGACCTGAGGATTCTTCGGACCATTGATAACGCCACCCTGCAACTTCATGCGGGCAGTATCCTGACTAATAGCAAAGAAGATGGTGTCCAACTGCAAAGAGTCCATGCGCAAACCGTGTATAGCAGTGCGACCGTTAATACCTCGCCGGGGTGTAGTGCCAAATCGCAAAGTTAAATCATTGAAAGAAATATCCTTCGTTGCCAGAAAGTAACTGACGGGGTTTTGCTGACCCGCTTTCAGCTGCATGCCTGCCGAGGGCAATGCACGCCGCAGTTCGGCATGATCGAGTTGTTTCTGCTCTATTTGTTTGGTGAGAAGTGTGGCAAAGGCGGTACCTTGATCCAGCAGTTTCTTCAAGGTGCTGCGAGCACGGAACTGGAAATCAAGGTCACCAGCATCCAGTTTCATCTTAATAGAGTCGTGGCGTGCTTCTGCACCAAGACTGAAAGCAATAGGATGACTCAACGGTTTAGGAGAAATACCCAACTCATATAAGCCAACTTCTTCCACATTCATATCAATTCTACCATCCAGATACTTACGATCCAGATGCATATCAGCATCCGCCCGCATCTTCAACAGAGGATTATCACTTGCCAGATGTACGGTAGCGAGAGCAGATTTCAGTCCTGCTGTCAGGTCTATACCAGAGACATTCCAATGACCATATTGTAACTCGCTGAGAGATGCTTTCAAGATAGCCGTAGTGTGATGATTGGCGGGATCGAAACCCTGGCCTTTTGCAGCAACCTTTGCCGAAAGAGTATAAATAGAGTCTTTGGGTAGGAAATGATGTAGTTGCAGGGCATCTATACTGAAATCGGCTTGATAGGCTTCTGTGGCGGTATTATAGTGAGCCAGCAGATTCAGTATACCTTCGCTTTCTTGCAATTTCAATGTGGCGTCATACTTGGGACCATCCATACCAAGACGCGCTTTCAGGTGCATACTGTCCGGCACTACAATGGAACCATCCGGGGTGAGACCTGTCAACCCTGTGAGGAAATTCAGGTTCTGGGTACGAATATCGAAGTCAATATTTCCGTTTCGCGTCAGACTATCAGTGAGATTCCATATTTCGCCGCCACCGTCCAGGGTAAAAGCGCCCGGCAGGTCGATGTTAAAGCGAGAAATCTGCATTTGCTTGAAGTTACCCTCTGTGCCGGCACGGATGACGAGTGGGCGGAAGGGATAGGCTTCTTTAAAAGTTTCGGGCAGCCCACCGGCAAAAAGCAGAACATCTTGCTTGCCGATGCGGGCATTGAAACGAGCGGTCAATCGCCCGGTAGTGGGGATATCCACCAGTTCCCAATAAGTTTGTGCGGTGAAGTCCATCTCGCTGTGCGGAGTAAGTAGGCGCAAGTAGGGCACCTGTATCACAGTGGAGTCAGCAAACACACGTCCCGTCAGTGAAGTGACGCTCAGACCGGAACGCTCGCTCATGGAAAATTCGCGAATAACGGCGTTAATATTATGTCCGGCATAAAGCACGGAATCTACACCAATTTGTATATCCCGCAAAGCGATGTGTGAAGCATCGAAACCCGGAGTAGGCTTCACGATGGTGCTATCGGCGTTTGCAAGACTACCTGTATCAATAAGGCTATTCAGTGCATTGACAAGCCGGTTGCCTGTATCATAATTCACAGATGTACCGCTGAGTTGGAATTGCCTGAAGCCATAAATCTGACGCCCGAGGTCGGCGGTGGCATCATCTATCTCCGCTTCGCCCAAGCGAGCTGCAAGGTTCATAGAATCAAGCGGCATCTGCAGGTCTACGGAGACGTTTTTCAATGCCAGTTTGTGCAACGCCACTTTCCAGTTGAGGGCAGTGGTAGTGGTATCCGGCTCGGTAGTAGTGGTGTCATTCATCACTACCAGCATGTGAGTATCGCTCAATTCTATACGGTTGAGGACGGCATCTTCCGTCTTCAGATTAATTCCGTGGCTTTCAAGGAAGAAGCGTCCCAACACACCTTTCAGTTGCATACCCTCTATCAGATTGGCAGAGTTCAAAGAAACGCCTTTCAGCGTTACTTCGTCCACCTCTACCTGTCCTCGTATCAAGGGCCATGCCTGAACACGCACGTTCAGACTTTCGAGCAACAGCAACGTGTCGGAAACCTGTTCCAAAGCAAGGGAGTCACTAGGAACGGAAGGTACCTGTTTGCCTGTCTGCACAGGCTGAATAACCTGCACGCCACGCACCAATAAGTTCAGCGGGAAGCGGAGATCAATTCGCTGGACGGATATATCCATACCCGTAGCGTCGGATACGATGGCAGTCGCCTGTTTACGTATCAGGTTTTGTACGGGAGGCACATAAAGCAATACCATCAGTATTACAAATAATATAATCGGAGTGAGCAGTATCCACACTACCCATTTTATCCATTTTCTTCTCATGAGAGTATCATTCGATAGTCAGTGTTTAAATCGTTACAAAGTAAACAAATTCTCTCGACATTTGGTTGTTACATAAGAGAAAAAGGCTATTTATTCCACTATCCAGCGTTCTATATTCCGGGTTTTATTATTAAAGTTTACTCCTATTTTGAAGACACGGCGCTGATTGGTGGCAAAAGAAAGCGCATGTTTCTCTTCATTCATCTGTGCCACCACCTCTTCAGCCGTACCTTCCGGCATGAACTTCATAATGTAAATGTAGCTGTCTGTTTGCAGTATGAGATCAATACACTCCTTACTACTATGATATTCAACCTCGATAGAAAAACTCATAAGGCGAAAAACAACGAAGAGCATGTTCCGGCAGTGCAGTTCCGAAGCGCATGCAAGTCCATGAGGCGTGCCTGCAAAAAAGCTTTGCAAACGGTGGAAGAAAGCATTAGGCTGCCCCATGCGCACTTCATGCACACACTTCTGTATCTCGAACGCCGCTTCCGTTTTATTGAAGCGTGTGTGGAATGATAACAGAAAGTTCATAAACCCTTGTTCTACTTCACAGTCCGGGAAGCCCAAGGTGCAGAGTTTCAGGCTGGGATCGTAATCTCTGATGGTAAGATACCCGGTCTGGTAAAATACGGATACTGGATTATCGGATGAAGCATGTATCCCCATCAACACACTTTCGGGAACTCCTATATTCAGAATCTCATCCAAATCATAAGAGGACTTTTTTAACAATTCAGTAAGGTAGGCCGATGCATCGGTTATCAACCGGTAATTCCCAAATGCCTTACTCTTTAAAGCATTAAACAGACTAAACGGATTATATACCTCCAAAGCATCGTGTCCGAAGTGGTATCCACCATAATGTTTCCGCAATTCGGCATACGCTTCGGCCGATGTAATCTCTCTTGCAGTCGCCAGTTTATTGATTTCAGAGGTGAAATTATCGCGCAACTCTTGCTCGCTAATGCCGCAGATGTCCGCATACTCAGTCTGCATGGAGATATCAATCATATTGTCCAGACCACTAAAAGCACCAGAATCGCCCATCCGGGAGATTCCGACCAGCAGGGTAAATTCAATATGCTCATCAGCATTCTTCGTCACACAATAAAAGGCTTCCAGCATATTACGAAAACTTTCACACAGCGTTTCGTTGCCCATAGCGTCAAGTACGGGCTTGTCATATCCATCTACTAAAATGACTACCCGCTGTCCTTCTTTGAGGCAGGCTTGCTCTATAATCCCCGCAAAGCGTATGGGTAATGACTTTTCTACAGTCTCCGTCCCATAACGTTTTTCCCACTCTGCCAACGTTCCATTCAGCTGATTATCCAGACTATCCTGTGTATCATACTTCTGTACACTCAAATCCAGATGCAGCACAGGGCGCACCGTCCACTCCTTTTCCAAAGTTTCTATGGCAAGGCCTTCGAATAACTCTTTTTTGCCGAGAAAGAAAGCTTCCAACATGCTCACAAGCAGACTCTTCCCGAAACGACGCGGACGGTGAAGGAAGTAGTGACTGCCCGCATTTATCATTTTATAAATCTGTGCAGTCTTATCTACATAGAAGTAGCCTTCGCTCCGCAGTTTCCCGAAGTCCCGAATGCCAACCGGATATTTCTTTTCGCTCATAATACTCTGAATTTATTCATTTTAGACAAAGATACGCCTTTATAATGGAATAGTAACCTTTTTCCGGCAGATAGATTTCAGCCAGATAAAGCAGAAGCCAACAATGAATCTATTTTACTTACAAAGAAGTTTCACTGCCTGTGCTATTATTTCATCTATAAGTTTAAGTGCCAAGAGGGATTTACCCTCTATCTGTTCATTGAAAAGTACCCCGCGAGAAGCTTCAAGTTCTTTCAGCAAGCCCACAAGCTCGCTGGCACCCAGTAGTGTAAAGAGAGGAAGCATTTTATGTCCCATAGCAGCAACCCCGTCCGCATCTTCGGTTTCCAGCGCCTGCTGCAAGCGACCGGCATTCAGGCGTGTTTCAGTAACGAAACTTTCCAGAATAGATTTTGCTGCGTCAGGGTCATCACCGGAAAAGGCAGTGAGAGATTCAAAATCTAAGACTTTATTAAGTGGAGTGTGGAGTGTGGAGAGTAAAGAGTCAGCTGCGCTATCAAATGCACCATTCACTTCTCCCGCCTCTTCTACTTTCAATTCTTGAAGCAGTTCAGTTACAGTGAATGGCTTGTGCAGGCATCCTACGAAGCCGTGTTTCAGAAACTCTGCGCGCTGCATATCACTACGGGCAGTAACAGCAACCACCGGAATAGTTTTAGCCTGGGGAATATTTGAAGCCCGCAACAGGTTTAATAAGTCGAACCCATTAAGTGCAGGCATCTGCACATCTGTAAGTAGCACATCGAAAGTATCGGTGCGCAAGGCATCCAACACCTCGTCCAATTGCAAACAAGTAACGGAAGTTATGCCGCTTTGGGATAGCATGGCAGATGTAAGGGTAAGCTGGATGCGATCATCGTCAATAAGAAGAATGTGGAGGGATGAAGAATTAGGAATAAAGAATGAAGAATTACCTGGCAGTGTAACTGCGCAGCCCGATTCTTCATTCTTCATTCCTAATTCTTCATTTTTATCCAGAGTTACCGGATATAAGGGTACCCGAAGCGTAAACGTACTTCCTTTTCCAAGCACGCTATCCACATCTATGCTCCCCTCCAGCAACTGCACCAACATGCGGACAATAGATAATCCCAATCCAAAACCTTCTTCTCCTTGTGCTCCCGGCAGGCGGGTAAATTCCTGGAAAATACGTTCGCGATCGCCCGGCTCCATACCTTTCCCCGTATCTATAACAGAGAGTTTCAGGTGATTGCCGGAGAAAGACGGGTCACCCTTCGGCACAAAACAGGCTGCCAACGTAATACTACCCTCCGAAGTGAACTTCACGGCATTGGAAAGCAGGTTATTTACAATCTGGCGCAAACGCAACGGGTCACTGATAAACGTACCTTTCAACTCAGGGTCTATGTCGCATTTCAAGGATAGCCCCTTGGCAGAAGTCAGCGGTTCGAAGCTGACATAGATTTCTTCCAGCAGGCGTGCGGGATGGAAAGTAACACGGTTAATCTCGGCTTTATTCAAGTCAAGGCGATGAAAGTCGAGTAAGTCGGTAACCAGTTTCAGAAGATGTTCTGAAGAGGTTTTCATATTATCGAGATAGAAGCGTTGCCGCCCATCTACAGTGAGACGTGAAAGCAGGTCGGCATACCCCATGATGGAACCTAAGGGGGCTTTGAAGTCGTGGGTGATGGCAAGCATCAGCTTTTCGCGAGAGGCGAGCAGTTCCTCAGCAAAGCGATTGGCTTCTTCCAGTTGGCGGCGGTAACGGTTGCTACGGGTAATATCACGCCAAATCATGACAAGGAAGATGACGGACAACAATACAGCTCCCGCAGCAATACCCGAAATGATGGTTGCGGAACGGTGACGCACCGCCTTCTGATACTCGGCTTCTTCACGGGCACGAAGCAAGGTTTCCTGTTCGTATCCTTTCAACAAACTATCGATGCGAGCAGTCAGTGCATGGTCAAGGCGTTGCAGATTCCGCTTGCGGCGCTGTACAATACTATTGGTTTCTTTCTTCTGGCGGGCAGCAAGGAGCAACTTCTCATGCAGGGAGTCAGCAGGGTTATAGGCATCGAGAATGGTATCGGTTGCTACTTCAAGGGTAGTCTGCACCTGAACTGCACTATCTTTCTTAGGTGGTACGAAAACTTCACCCAAACGGCGAAAGAAACCTTTCTTTTTGGGCTGTGTCAAGACAGTGTCGCGGCGAGCAATGACTCGGCGTTGCACACGTTGCTGAGTAATCACAGTATCCTGTTCGGCAATGATTTGCTCCACCTCACGGGCGGAAATCATGCTGTCGTTCGCTTCGCTCAGTGTGCGCAACAGGCGGACGGTGTTTGCATCTTTCTCTCGCAGAAGACCTATCAGGCTATCTGTTCGCAGGATGTCGCTGTTGTCGGAACTCATAAGATTCTCCATCTCCCTATGCACAAAGAACAGGGAATAAAGCAAAACTGCAAGCAGAACAGCGTAGCCGGCAGCTATCTTCTTCTTGGAGACATTATTCATAATTATTTATTTCGTCTTATACCGGAACCGTAGCCAAAGCATGATGCCTGCTGTTGTAAGCCCGAACGGAAACGCCATCCAGACACCGACCGTTCCCCAACCCAACACGAAACCGCAGAAATATCCTACAGGCAAAGATATAACAAAATAGGAAATAAATGCAATGAACATCATAGGTTTTACGTCTGCAATGCCACGCAGGGCATTGGCAAAACTGATCTGCAAGCCGTCGCCGAACTGGTAAACAAGGAATGGCAGAAACAGGGAAGATACCATAGCGGAAACCTCCAGGCTATCTGTGAACCAACCTCCCACTCTGCTGCGGAACAAGAATACAATACTCAAAAGCACCACTGCCATTGCCATAATCAAATGAAAGCCGGCATATGCCGAACGGCGGACATTCACCTTATCATTCTGTCCCTTGAAGTTGCTTACACGAACGGCAACTGCCGCCCCCATACCGTAGAACATCATAAAGGTGAACTGGGAGATGGTAAGCATAATCTGATGGGAAGCCAAAGCAATGGTACCCAGCCAGCCTACCATGATAGTGCTGAGACTAAATGAAGCCGTCTCCATCCCCATCTGCAAACCGACAGGCCAGCCCAGTGCATTGAGTCTCCTGAACATCTGTTTCGACCAACCCAGACGGAAAAAGCCCGCTTTATACTTCAGAAACCTGCGGCTACGAAAGACGATGAGTGCAAACACAATGACCATGACTATACGCGAGAACAGAGTACTGATACCTGCACCCAACAATCCCCACTCCGGAAAACCGAACTTACCGTAAATCAATGCATAGTTGCCAATAATATTCAATGCATTTCCGCCAAGAAGTACCCACATGGCAGTCTGAGTATTGGTGATGCCATCAGTGAATTGCTTGAAGCCATTGAAGAGCATAACGAAGACCAGTGATGCCAACAGTATAAGAAAGTAGGGTTTTATCAAAGGAATCAGTTCCTCCGGCTGCCCCATACGCTCCACATTGAAGTAAACGATAGTCATGATAAGCGTCAGCAATAAAGCAACCAATACATTGGCAAGCAGGCTGGAGCGTAAGGCTTGTCCAGCTTCCATGAAGCGACGGTTACCATAGAGTTCGCCGACCACAGGCGTCAGTCCATAAGAGAAACCGGTGCTGAAAATGATACAAAGGGTAAAGAGATTGTTGGTGAAAGAAGCAGCAGCTAACTCCGCTGTGCTATGATGTCCCACCATCAAAGTATCGGCAAAACCAAGGATTATGACACCCAGCTGGCCAATGACAATAGGGAGACCTAAATAAAACAAGGCACGATAATGGCCTTTGTATGTATCAATTAGTTTCTTCATAAATGTTTAGTTATTGAGAATAATAATACAGAAGACTATCACTATTCTTTCTTATAATATAGCACCACGGAGTTTTCCTCCCGGAAAGCTTCCTGCGCCACCCGTTTCAACTGTTCTGCCGTCACAGCGCGATATTGCTCCACTTCACGATCTATGTCTTCTGCCTGTCCGGTCAGTTCAAACCATGCTAGGTTCGTAGCAACATTCAGATAATTGATATTTCCGAAAATCTGCGTGGACTCAAATTTATTCTTTACTTTCTCCAGTTCCTGTTCCTCTATTACCGTCTGCTGCAACTCTTCCAATTCCTTACGCACAGCAGCCTCAGCCGCTTCCAGCGACACACCTGCCGCCGGCTTTCCACTGATATGCAATAGTCCCGCATCGCGTGTGCCTGAAATATAGGCATCGATGCTGGAGAACAATTTCTGTTCCTGCACCAGGCGGCGGTTCAGGCGACTGGAGCGTCCGTTGCTGAGAATGTCCGACAGGATGTCGAACGCATAATAATCGGGATGTTGGCGACTACACATATGATAGGCCATAAAGAGCGCATCCAAAGGAACAGGGCGCTCTACTACCTGTCTGCGGGCTTCCGTTTGTACGGCTTCCTGTGGCAATTGCCTCACAGGCACATCCCTGTGGGGTATCGACCCAAACCATTTCTCCGTCAGCCTGACAGTTTCTTCCCATGAAATGTTTCCGGTGACGGCCAGCACAGCATTGTTAGGGGCATAAAAGCGGTAGAAGAATGCTTTTACCTCTTCAAGCGTGGCTTGCTCAATATGCGATAAATCCTTGCCAATAGTGGGCCAGCGATACGGATGCACCTGATAAGCCAACGGACGGATGAGATGTCCCACATCCCCGTAAGGCTGGTTCAGACAACGCTGTTTGAACTCCTCCATTACCACACCACGCTGCACTTCGAGGCTTTGCTTGCTGAATGCCAATTCTAACATACGATCGGCTTCGAGCCAGAAACCAATCTCCACATTCGATTTAGGAACAGTGAGGTAATAGTTCGTAACGTCATTGTTCGTCCAGGCGTTGTTCTCGCCTCCTGCCGATTGCAGGGGAGCATCATAATCAGGAATATTCACGGAACCACCGAACATCAGATGTTCGAACAAATGGGCAAAACCGGTATGTTCGGGATGCTCATCGCGGGCACCCACATCGTAGACGATATTCAGTGCTACCATTTGCGTGCTGAGATCCTCATAATGCACCAGACGCAAGCCGTTATTAAGAGTTCGTTTATTTATCTTCATGCTCTAAGAGAAAAAACACAAATTACGCAAATTGCACAAATAACACGCCACGCTATACTCGCAGGGAAAGATTTGTGCAATTTGCGTAATTTGTGTTCCGATTATTTTATCACAGTCACCTTTTTAATCTTCACATCCTCTTCCGGACGGTCACTACGGTCAGTCTTCACCTTCTGAATCTTATCTACCACATCCATGCCCTCAATAACCTCGCCGAACACAGTATATTCACCATCCAGATGCGGAGTACCACCTACTGTAGTATAAGCCTTCACTTGTTCCGGCGTAAAGTGGAATTCCGGTTGCTTGGCAACTTCTGCCTCAGCCTGTGCAAACAGTGTATCCTGTAAGTTCATCAATCCATCCTGATCATTCTCCTTACGCATCTTATAAATTTCCTTCATATGCTTCTGTGCCAAAGTATTGAACACATTTGTCAGGCGATTCTGATTCATTTGATTCTCCATGCCCAACAGCGTAGTATCACTGTATGCCTTGCCTGTCACAATATAGAACTGACAACCGGAAGACTCCTTATTTGGATTCACATTATCACCTTGGCGTGCAGCAGACAATGCACCTTTCTTATGGAAATACTTCGGATAAACAAACTCGGCCGGGATCGTATAACCTACATCGCCCGCTCCCAACATCTTGCCTTTCGGAGCATCCTTTGAGTCTGGGTCGCCAGCCTGTATCATAAAGTCCTTGATGACACGGTGGAACAACGTCCCTTCATATGTTCCCTGTTCCGCCAGTTTGATGAAGTTATCACGATGCTGCGGCGTCTCGTTATACAGTTTCACGATGATGTCACCGGCAGATGTTTCAATCTTTAATTTAGTTTCTTCACTCATATCTCTATCTTTCTTTTGTCCCGACTGGCAGGCTGTTACGCTGCAAATCAGTATGGTTAATATTACGATAAAATTCTTCTTCATAACGCTTTTTATTAAAATTAAGTTTGCAAATATACGATTTTCAGGCAAAACGGTTTACCTTTGTGTCTTAAAAGAGACAAAAGTTAAGGCAATGAAATCTATACTCATCGTTGAAGACGACATTACTTACGGCATGATGCTGAAAACCTGGTTAAGCAAAAAAGGCTTTCAAGTAACTTCCGCCAGCAGTATCACCCGCGCCCAGAAACATCTGGAAACGGAGGGTGCCGACTTGATTTTGTCCGACCTGCGTCTGCCCGACAAGGACGGCATCGATCTATTGAAGTGGTTAGGAATCCAGGGGATGTCCATCCCACTCATCATGATGACGAGCTATGCCGACATCCAGTCGGCCGTGCAAGCCATGAAGTTGGGCGCCAGCGATTACGTTGCCAAACCGGTGAATCCGGACGAACTTCTGAAGAAAATAGGCGAAGCAATGAAGCGACCATCTGTTTCACCCAAACAGACCATCTGTTCTGAAAAAGGAGATAATACCCGTTCACAACCCTCAGAAGGCACTCCCTCTTCCGATTATCTGGAAGGAGAAAGCGATGCTGCCAAACAACTATATAATTATGTAAGGCTGGTTGCTCCCACCACCATGTCGGTACTCATCAACGGTGCCAGCGGAACGGGAAAAGAATACGTAGCCCACCGCATCCACCAACTCAGCAAGCGTGCCGGACAACCTTTTGTTGCTATTGACTGCGGCTCTATCCCCAAGGAACTTGCCGCTTCGGAATTCTTCGGGCACGTGAAAGGCTCGTTTACCGGAGCACTGACGGACAAGACAGGTGCTTTTGTTGCTGCCAACGGCGGAACTATCTTTCTGGATGAGATAGGTAATCTCAGTTATGAGGTGCAGATACAACTGTTGCGTGCCTTGCAGGAACGGAAAATCCGTCCGGTAGGCTCTAATAAGGAAATCACCGTAGATATACGTTTAGTTTCGGCTACCAATGAAGACTTGGAGCAGGGCATCGAGAAAGGAACCTTCCGCCAGGATCTGTTCCACCGAATCAATGAGTTCACCTTGCGCATGCCCGAACTGAAAGACCGCAAGGAAGATATTCTTCTCTTTGCAAACTTCTTCCTTGACCAAGCAAACCGGGAGCTGGATAAACAACTCATTGGTTTTGATGACGCAGCATCCAAAGCTCTTCTGGAATATCACTGGCCGGGTAATCTCCGTCAGATGAAGAACATCGTGCGCCGTGCTACTCTGTTGGCACAAGGCAAAATCATCACCCCAAATGAACTAACTGAACTTCAAGAGCCTATCCATACGCAAATAGGTTTACCCCTACGCAATGAGGAAACAGAAAAACAGAAGATCATCGAGGCATTGCGGCAAACGGGAAACAATAAAAGTCGGGCAGCACAGTTGCTGGGCATTGACCGAAAGACGCTGTACAATAAGTTAAGTCTATATGATATAGATTTATAATCCCACAATACTCTCTCTCAGAAGCAGACTACCACAGTGTGGAATTTTTCCACAGTTGTTTCTACACTTTCCACACAATTCCACACTGTGCCACACTTCATACATTTGCTAATCACAATGATAATCAACCATTTGCCTATCACCAATTCCTCTTGGCACAACCTTTGCAACTATTTATATGTAAGCGCCAAGCTTCCCCAAAAAGAGGAAACCTAAACTTTAAACTTAGAAATATATAATAGTATAACACTTAAAAAGCAAATGATTATGAAAAAGTTAGTATTAGTAGCAGCCCTGTTTATGTTTGTTTGTGGTGGTTCTTTCGTGGCAAACGCTCAGGATCCCGTGAAGACTCAGCAACCGGCAACGGAAAAGACTGATGAACCTAAGGCTACCGAGCCTGCCAAGGAAGAACCCAAAGCAGAACAACCGAAAGCTGAAGAGCCCAAAGCTGACCAACCAAAAGCTGAGACTCCCGCCAAGGATGCTCCTGCAACGGAAACACCTGCACAGCCTGCCGAATAATAGTAAGCACACTGACCACAAAAGCCGCTCCCTACTTGTCTATTCTGGGGAACGGCTTTTGTCGTTTCTACCCAATACCTATTTATAAGTAGCAGATTCTACAACTTCGTATACAAATTACCTACATATAGCGATTTCCTACACTTCCCATTCTCCATAACTTTGCAAACAAATCCATAGAGATGTTTCGCAAAGTTTTTTATATCATAACGATACTGTTTATCAATCATTTGTCTGCCTCTGCCCAACATGGTTACACCCTCACCGGAACTATACAAGATGCGCAGACCAAAGAGCCTTTAAGTTTTGCCACCATTCAGTTGCAAGCAACGAACAAAACCTGGTACGGTGCTCTCAGTGACCAGAACGGACGATATTCTTTCACCAAATTAGCCGCCGGAGAATATACAGCAACCGTTTCTTATTTGGGATACGACAAGCTGACAAAGACTTTTTCTATCTCCCAAAATACAACTTTGTCTTTCCAGCTCACTTCATCGGCTATGGCGCTGAATGAAGTAGTAATCACCGCTTCGGAGTCGAAAGGATTGACCAGTGCGTCAAAGATAGACCGCAGGGCAATGGAGCATCTGCAACCGACAAGTTTCACTGACTTGCTGGAATTACTTCCCGGCGGAAAGTCTGTTGACCCGAATATGGGCAATGTTAATCTGATAAAAATCCGTGAAGCTGGAAACACCAGCGAGACTATTGCTTCTTTGGGAGTAGGATTCGTTGTGGACGGTATGACAGTAAACACTGATGCCAACCTGCAATACCTACAAGGAACAAACCAGGGTGACAAAGAGTCCGTATCCAAAGGCGTAGACATGCGCACGCTTTCAACAGACAACATAGAAAGTGTGGAAATCATCCGAGGCATACCTTCTGTAGAATACGGCAACCTGACCGGAGGATTAGTGAACATCAAACGAAAATCAAGCGCCTCTCCCCTGACTGCACGTTTCAAAGCAGACCAGGTAAGCAAGCTATTCTCTGCCGGAAAAGGCTGGGCAATCAGCGGCACCAATGTCCTGAACCTGGACCTTAGTTATCTGGACTCGAAAGTAGACCCGCGCGACAGCCGTGAGAACTACAAACGCATTACCGCATCCGCCCGCCTGAATACCAACTACAAAGCAAAGATTGGTCACATAGACTGGCGAATCAACGCCGATTACACCGGCTCGTTCGACAATGTGAAGCGGGACAAAGATATTACTGTAAAGGAAGATTCTTACAAGTCCACTTATGATAAAATGACACTGGGTGGCGAGTGGGTATTGAAACGCCCCGAACGCTCATTCCTGCGCCAACTGCGTGCCAATGCATCCATTTCGCAAGAGCTCAGCCAGATTAAAGAACGGAAGTCCGTATCACTGGACCGCCCCACAGGTATTCCCAACAGCACGGAACAAGGAGAGGCGGACGGACTTTACCTTCCTTACAGCTATGTAGCCAATGTATTAGTAGACGGCAAGCCCTTCTATGCAAATGCTAAAATCATTGGAGATTTTGCCTTTAACTGGATGAAAAGCTCGCATACGCTGAAAGTTGGTGCGGAATGGAACTTCAGCAAGAATTTCGGAGACGGACAGGTGTACGACACCACCCGCCCGCTGAATACATCATCGACCACTCGTCCAAGAAGTTATAATGATATCCCTGCCCGGCAGGATGTATCTGTTTATGCAGAAGAACAAATGAAGCTACCTCTCGGCAAGCACGAACTGTTCCTCTCAGCAGGTATACGAGCCAATTCTTTGCTGGGGTTATCCGGCGACTACGCTATTCAAGGAAAAATATACCTCGACCCCCGCTTTAACCTGAAGTGGCAACTCCCTGCCCTGGGTGCCAATGAGGATTGGCTGATTGACATATCCGCCGGCATCGGCTGGTTGTCTAAACTTCCAACCACTGCACAGCTATATCCGGATGCCAGATATGTAGATGTAGTGCAACTGAACTACTATCATAACAATGCCGATTACCGACGCATCAATATGATGACCTACAAATGGGATAATACGAACTATGACCTGGAGCCTGCACGCAACCAGAAGTGGGAAGTGCGCCTGAATGTGGCACATAAAGGGAACCTGTTCTCCGTCACCTATTTTCAGGAACGCATGAACAATGCTTTCCGCGATATTTCCTATTACCGCACACTGGCTTATAAAAAGTATGATACCTCTTCCATCAACTCTTCCGAACTGACCGGACCGCCCGCACTGGAAGGGCTAGCCTATGCTGAAGATACTTTAATCAACGCCTACAAAATGGCCGGAAACGGTACACGCGTACGTAAGCAGGGTGTGGAGTTCACTTTCTCGTCCCAACGTATCAAGCAACTGAAAACCAGATTCACCGTCACCGGTGCCTGGCTGAAAACGACCTATAGCAATAGCATGCCCGAATATAAAGAGTCATCCATCATACTGAACGGAGAGCAACTGCAATACGTAGGTCTGTATGATTGGGAAAGCGGTTCCACCAATGAAGTATTCAATACGAATGTCACTGCCGACACTTATCTGAACAGAATAGGAATGGCTTTTTCTGTGACAGCACAGTGCACTTGGTACACCGCCTCACAAAGCCTTTGGAACAACGGAACACCTGTGAGCTATGTGGATAAAGGAGGAAAGGTGCATCTCTTCACAGAGGCCGACGCAACGGAAGTACAGTTGCAACATTTAGTAAACAAATATGCCGACGATTACTTCGACCGCAAAGTAGTGCCCTTTGAAATGGGCATCAACCTGAAAGCAACTAAAGAAATCGGGAAGTACATGCAACTCTCATTATTCGTGAACCGCTTGCTGAATGTAGCACCTATATATCACAGAGGTACGCGTGAAGTCAAGCGCATCTACAACCCATACTTTGGAATGGAAGCTAATTTAAGATTTTAACAAGTATAAAAACAATAGATTATGATGAAGAAAGTAAAGTATTTCGCATTGGTACTCCTGCTGGCAGGGGGCTTTGCAATGACTGGTTGTAGCGACGACGACGTTGCCACTACGCAGGTAGACATGGGATTAAATGTCATCAACAGTATCGGAAACGACCTGACCGTCAAAACGGGGACATACACGTTTACCAACATCAGCACCGGACTTGAAACAAGAGTTGATTACACCTCCACCCTGACCCGTGCAGCAGCTCAAAGCACATTGGCCACACTGACCGACGGTCTGTATAACGTAACTTTTATAGGTACTGCAACTTATAGTTATACTGAAACTCAAATTGTAACGAATGAAGACGGAGAAGAAGAAACAGTAGAAATAACCAAAACCGCAGATGTTGACATTCAAGGTGCCAAGCAGAATATTGAAGTAAAAGGTGGAACCGTATCACTGGACCTGCCCGTCTATGTGCTGAACAAAGATGAGAAAGGCAATTTCGTTATTGCAGAAGTTTTTGCTGCCGGAACCCTGAATGCAGAAACAAACAAGCAGTATAACGGTGACCAATATATCCGTATACACAACAATTCTTCCGAAACGTTGTATGCCGACGGACTGGTATTACTCGAATCTAAATTCCTGACCGTTACGAAATGGGATTATACTCCGAACATCATGGAGGAAGCCATGACCGTACAAGTGATAGCAATGATTCCCGGAAACGGTACAGACTATCCGGTGTTGCCGGGAGAAAGCATCACCATCTGTGACAATGCAATGAACCATAAAGAAGCCAACCCCGGTTCGGCCGACCTGAGCAAGGCTGATTTTGAATGGTACACCCAGTCTACCAGCACTTCCAACCCCGATATAGACAATCCGGATGTGCCCAACCTGGATATGATGTACAATTACACCAAAACCGTTTGGGTATTGGCTAAACAAGGCAACAGAGCATATGCTATCGGACGTCTGCCGGCAGGAATGACTTCTGAACAATACTTGGAAAATTATACCTACGACTATACTTATACACTGGCAACCGGAAACCAATCCAAAGTATTCACCGAATACAAATTCCCCAATAGTTGGATTATAGATGCTGTCAACATGAGTCCGAAGAATAAATATGTATGGAACGTGACAAGCATGGCACTGGATATGGGATATACTTATATAGGCGTGAACAGCACGATTGCCGAGAACTACGGTAAGGCAGTTGTTCGCAGAACAGCCTACACCACCGAAGACGGACGCAAAGTATTGCAGGATACCAATAACTCAAGCGTAGACTTTGAGCCTTCGGTACGCGCAACCCTCTTACCGGCCCAATAATTAAGAGATTAAGCATGAGACAACGTTTCCTTATCATATTGACCGCAATAGTCCTGTTGCCCATACGAGTGGCAGCAGCAGATACGCTTACTGTCGAACAAAAACTATTGTCGGAATACAGTCGGACGGCTGTATTCCGCAACCAGGTGTGGCAGAATGCCGCCATCCGTTTCGAACAGCGTCCTTTCAGCCTGACGAGTGTCAACGTAAAGGGGCTGTACGAGCAACGTGGTGACGCTGCATTGGCACAGGAAGGAAACGGGAGAAAGGATTTCAGCGCAGAAGTAAACTCTTTTGTCGTACTGAATCCGCGTAACCGGCTCTTCGGACAAGCTTCCTACCGCAATGGACGCAGAGAGGATGTGGTTTGGAATGAAAATTCCGACTACTCACTCCTCTACCCTTACGTAGTAGGCGACTCCATCGGTGGCTTCATGAAAGAAGAGGAATATAAATTCTCCGGAGGATATGCCTACCGCTTCGGCGAATGGACTGCCGGTGCCGAACTGGGTTATCGCGCAGTGATTGCTTACCGCGACAAAGACCCACGTCCGCGTAACATCATTTCCGATTTACAGGCAAGCCTTGCACTTGCACGCAACCTGAGCGGGAAATACAATTTAGGTCTTGCAGTGCAAGCCCGCAAATACAATCAGAAAAGCGAAATCACATTCCTTGCCGACAAAGGTTCGACATCCGTCTATCAGATGCTCGGACTGGGTATGGATTACGTTCGCTTTGCAGGAACGCAGACCAGTACCCGCTACACAGGCGAGGGCATAGGAGGCAGCATCGATTTGCTTCCGGTGAGCAACGACGGCGAGAACAACGGCTTTTCCGCTTCATTGCGGGCGGACTACTTCCACTTGACCAAAGAGTTGTCCAGCACCAATTATACTCCCATCAATGAGATAAAGAACGTGGACGTTTCACTGGAAACCGCATGGACACGCCGCAATCGTGAATGGGAATATGGGGTGTACCTGCTTGCTGCATTGCAACAACGGACAGGTGTTGAAAACATCTTCGGTGAACCGTCCGGCACCATTTATCCCCAGATCAGTAGTGTAGACCAGTTCAAGAACACTACACAGAAAGCAGGTCTGAAAGGTATGATAGGACAAACCCTGACTGCCAGCCGCCATTGGGGATGGACTTTGCTCCCCACCGCCGGCTACTGGCAGACAAAACCCGAATACAAAGGAAACGGACGCTACGTTGAAATAGCTTCTGCCAGCGGCGGACTGGAAGCGCAATCCCTCTGGAAAGTATCGAAGATGCTGTTATCGGCAAGCATTGCCGGAGGATATACTTCCAATGTCAAGTCCGAATACTCGCTGACAGGACTGAGCAGCAAGGAATCAGTAGGTAGCACTTTACTCTCTAATATCGATTATCTGAGTGACGACCACGCCTCCGTTGCCATCAAGTTGCGCGGAGACTATATACTCAGCGACCGATATGCCGTGTTCCTCTCAGCCAACTGGTTGCATCAGGAATATAAGAAATGCGGCGGAGCAAACCGGATAGAAGTATCTCTGGGAGTCACTTTCTAATAAAAATAATAACTAACAATAAAACCAAAACAACAATGAGTACTAAAACATTATCAATCGTAGTTGCCATCATGGCATTATTCTTCATCGGAACTTCTTGCAGCAACAAGCAAAAGAATACCGAAGAAACCGCAACCACCGAACAGACCTCCGGTGCAATGGAAATAGACGAACTTCTTGCTAATGCCGAGTCATTGACCGATCAAGAAGTCACCATCGAAGGCGTATGCACGCATGCTTGCAAGCACGGTGCCACCAAAATCTTCCTGATGGGTAGCGACGACACGCAGACCATCCGCGTAGAAGCCGCCAAGCTGGGTTCATTTGATACGAAATGCGTCAACAGCATCGTCCGCGTCACCGGAACCTTGAAAGAACAACGTGTGGACGAAGCTTACCTGCAACAATGGGAAGCCCGCCTGAAAGCCGCTGCTGCCGAAAAGCACGGTGAAGGCGAAGCCGGATGCACTACCGAGAAGAAAGCACGCGGCGAAACAGCCAATACACCCGAAGCCCGCATCGCCGACTTCCGCGCTAAGATAGCTAAACGCCAGGCTGAAACAGGAAAACCATATTTGTCTTTCTACTTTATGGAAGCTGCAAACTATGAAATTCAGTAAAACGGGAACCGCGCTCCGTAAATGGAGCCGGCTTATTCACCGGGACCTCTCATACTTCTTTTCGGGGATGGTGTTGATATATGCCATCTCCGGAATTGTGATGAATCACCGGAATACGATAAACCCCAATTACTCGGTAGAGCGGCAAGAATACAGCATCACGGAAACGATGCCGCCACAGGCTGGAATGAAGAAAGACGATGTACTGAAGCTGCTGGCGCCACTCGGTGAAGAGAAGAACTACACCAAGCACTATTTCCCGAAGGAGAACCAGATGAAGGTGTTCCTGAAAGGTGGTTCCAATCTGATGGTAGATTTGTCTACCCGGCAGGCCGTCTACGAGAAGCTGACACGTCGTCCGTTGATAAGTGCCCTGACTAAGTTGCACTACAATCCCGGCAGATGGTGGACTCACTTCGCTGATGTATTTGCCGTGGGACTCATTATCATCACAGTCACAGGGCTTGTCATGGTGAAAGGACCGAAGGGTTTATGGGGACGCGGGGGCATAGAACTGGCAACAGGCATCCTAATTCCGCTACTTTTCCTTTTTTTATAAGTCAAATGCAGGTTCGGCATAAGGATAGGGTAAAGCCACAGGAAAGGCAACATAAATCATTAGCACTGTGGCTATTGCAGTTTCCCATAGGTAGGAAACGACAGTTTCCTTGCAATGGAAACGACAGTTTCTCCTAAAGGAAACTCCAGTTTCCTCTAATGGGAACGCGCGTTTCCTTTAAGGGGAACGACAGTTTCCCCAGTAGGAAACGGCAGTGTCCTCCCGCGGAAACAAACATCGCCCTCTTATTTCCTGCCGGACATTAATCAAAACAAAAGAAATCAATGGAGAATATCATTGAATGCAATAACCTGACGCACTATTACGGCAAACGGTTAATTTACGAAGACCTCAGTTTCAGTGTGCCGAAAGGACGCATCCTGGGACTGCTAGGCAAGAATGGTACAGGGAAAACCACAACTATCAATATATTGAGCGGTTATCTCAAGCCCCGCTCCGGTCAGTGCTCCATCTTCGGGCAGGACATACAGGCGATGCATCCCAGCACACGCCGCAACATCGGCCTGCTCATTGAGGGACACGTGCAATATCAGTTCATGACCATCCGCGAAATCGAGAAGTTCTACTCCGCTTTCTATCCGGGACAATGGCGCAAAGAAGCCTACTACGACCTGATGGACAAGCTGAAAGTAGCTCCTAAGCAACGCATCTCGCGTATGTCCTGCGGACAACGTTCGCAAGTAGCTCTGGGACTCATTCTGGCGCAGAATCCGGAACTGCTGGTTCTGGATGACTTCTCCCTCGGACTGGACCCCGGTTACCGCCGCCTCTTCGTGGACTATCTGCGTGACTATGCCCGTTCGGAAAACAAAACCGTCTTCCTGACCTCGCACATCATTCAGGACATGGAACGCCTCGTGGACGACTGCATCATCATGGACTACGGACGCATCCTCATTCAGCAACCTGTAAAAGAGCTGCTGGACACCGCACGCCGCTATACTTGCACCTTGCCCGAAGGTTACAAGATGCCTGAGGACAAGGACTTCTATCATCCGTCCATCATCAGAAACACACTGGAAACCTTCTCATTCTTAAGCCTGCAAGAGGTGGAAGCCCGCTTCAAAGCCTTGCAAGTGCCCTACAGTGACTTGAAATGTGAGACAGCCAATCTGGAAGATGTTTTCATCGGACTGACAGGAAAATATTAATCAGTGATTAGTTATAAGTTATTTGCTTGTGCCATTGTGTTGTGATATCAGATATCATCAGTAAATAACTTATAATTAAATAACTAATAACTAAATTTATCATGAACGCTATATTTTATAAAGAATGGATTAAAACCCGCTGGTACCTGCTGCTTGCCCTCCTCGTGACGCTCGGCTTTGCCGGCTACTTGATGTTGCGCATCAACCGCGTAGCCAGTATGAAAGGTGTGGAACACGTCTGGGAAGTGATGCTGGCACGAGACACCGTATTCGTTGATTTGCTGGAATACATTCCGTTGCTGACCGGAGTATTGCTCGCCTTGGTGCAGTTCGTACCCGAAATGCACCGCAAGTGCCTGAAACTGACCCTGCATCTACCCTATCCGCAGCTCCGTATGATTAACCTGATGCTGCTTTACGGTCTGCTGGTACTGGTCATCTGCTTTGCCAGCAACTACCTGCTGATGGGAGTTTACATGCAAGGCATTCTTGCACCGGAACTGTATTCACGGATTCTGCTGACAGCTCTTCCCTGGTATCTGGCAGGCATCGCTGCTTATCTTCTGATTTCGTGGATATGTCTGGAACCAACCTGGAAACGCCGCGTCCTCAATCTGGTAATCTCCGTCCTGCTGTTGCGCATCTTCTTCCTTGCACCGGCACCGGAAGCCTACAATGCTTTCTTGCCTTGGTTAGCAATCTACACCCTGCTCACGGCAAGTCTCTCATGGCTGTCCATCGCACGGTTCAAGGTAGGCAAACAAGATTAAACAGGTTATAAATTCACTCTTAAGAACGAAAAAGACAATGAAACGTTTTAGTCAAATATTCTTATACATTACCATTGCATTGCTCCTTGTGTGGCAATTGCCCTGGTGCTACAGTTTCTTTGCGGCAAAGCCTTCAAAGACTCCTTTCTCCATGTACAGCACCATCATCGACGACTTTGTTTCCATGGGACATGAGGAAGGTAAAGGCATGATGCGCCGCGACCAGTCCGGCAATGTGTACACGCAGGAACAGGTGGACAGCATCCTCCCCTTCTTTTACATACGTCAGCTCATGGCGGACGAGCGGTTTCCAGATACCATCAAAGGTATTGCCGTCACTCCGCGCGAGATACAGCTCACTAATTTCAGTTTCCGCTCGGCACCTTCGGACATCAATGCCTCCCGAATAGAGCTTTATCCTTTATTGGAAAGCATGTCGGGACGCGTAGACCTGGCGATGCCCGATGATGTGTTCCGCATCACCAACAAAGGAATTGAATTCATCAAAATGAAAACCAATACGGTGGATGCCGATAAAAGCAGTCAATTCACGGAAGCCATGGTGAAGAAAAGGTTTAAGTTCCCTGCACAGAGGCTGGCAGGAAATCCTACGACCCGCAAGGAATATGATGAAGGTTATCTGATTCTGGACAACGAAGGCAAGCTTTTCCACCTGAAACAGACCAAGGGACGTCCGTATGTACGTGCCATTTCCCTGCCCGAAGGTGTAAAAGCGAAGCATCTCTTTATCACGGAGTTCAAGAGCCGCAAGACGCTGGGCTTCCTGACCGACATGGATAATAATTTCTATGTACTGAACAACAAGACTTATGACTTGGTAAAGACCGGAGTTCCCGCCTTTAATCCGGAACAGGATGCCCTGTCCATCTTCGGCAACATGTTCGACTGGACGGTTTGCATCAAAACCGGTGAGGCAGATGAATATTATGCGCTGGATGCGGATGATTATTCGCTCATCAAATCTGTTAACTTCCCTATGCAGGGAGGTAAAGTACCGGGACTGCGATTTACTTCTTCACGGGATAAGTATGTGAAGCCGAGGTTCTGATAAAGAATTTCACCACAGAGGACACAGAGAGCACAGAAGTTTTATAATTCATAGATAATCAATAACCTCTGTGCTCTCTGTGTCCTCTGTGGTGAAATTCTTATATCATTCGAAACCCCTGCCAAAGATTCGTCTCCGGCACAGGTGCTTCCACCTCTATTACCTCTTTCGATACCGGATGTACAAAACTGATATAGCGTGCATGCAGGCAGATACTCCCATCCGGATTGGAGCGTGCGGAACCATATTTCAAATCCCCCTTGATAGGACACCCCATCTTTGCCAACTGACAACGTATCTGATGGTGCCGTCCGGTTTTCAAATCTACTTCCAGCAGGAAATAATTCTCTGACTTACCTATCATGCGATAATTCAGGATAGCCTTTTTACTTTTCGGCACCTCCTTATCATAAGCATAACTTTTATTCTGCTTCTCATTGCGCACCAGATAGTTCACCAATTCCCCCTCCGATTCCTTCGGAGCATTCTTTACTATAGCCCAGTAAGTCTTCTTCACCTCACTGTTCTTGAACATTTCATTGAGGCGGGACAACGCCTTGCTGGTTTTAGCAAATACAACAAGACCACTCACGGGGCGGTCCAGCCGGTGGGTAACACCGATGAAGACATTTCCAGGTTTCTGGTATTTCTCCTTCAGATACTCCTTTACGGTTTCCGAAAGCGGTGTATCCCCTGTCTTGTCTCCCTGAACTATCTCGGAAGCGGTCTTGTTGACTATAATAATATGATTGTCCTCGTATACGACAGTCATACTCTTTCTTACATATTCATACCACCATCTACCTGAATTACCTGTCCTGATACATAAGAAGACATATCAGAAGCCAGGAAGGTAGCAATGTTTGCCACGTCTTCGGGAGTACCGCCACGGCGCAAAGGAATTTTCTTTGCCCATTCGGCTCTTACTTCGTCAGACAGCGCAGCAGTCATATCGGTCAGGATGAAGCCCGGAGCAATAGCGTTGGCACGAATGCCGCGAGAGCCGAGTTCCTGAGCAATGGACTTAGCCAAAGCAATCATACCAGCCTTGGAAGCTGCATAGTTAGCTTGTCCGGCATTGCCATGAACACCTACTACAGAAGCCATATTGATAATGCTACCTGCTTTCTGGCGCATCATGATCGGAGTACAAGCATGAATAAAGTTGAAAGCTGATTTCAGGTTAACATTGATAACCATATCCCATTGTTGCTCGCTCATACGCATCATCAGACCATCACGAGTGATACCTGCATTGTTTACCAGAATATCAATGCGACCAAAATCTGCATGAATAGCTTCTACTACCTTAGCGGTATCTTCGAAACTAGCAGCATTTGAAGCATAACCTTTGGCTTTCACGCCCATTGCTTCCAGTTCTTTTGTTGTATTCTCTGCATTTTCGTCAATCACCAAGTCAGTGAATGCAATATTTGCTCCTTCAGAAGCGAATTTTAAAGCGATAGCCTTACCAATGCCGCGTGCAGCACCGGTTACAATGGCTGTTTTACCATCTAATAATCCCATACTTTTTTAAATTATTGATTAAAGTTTTCTTTTCTATGCAGCGCACCGAACACAATGTTAACCACGTATCTATCACGTTCTTCATCGGTCAGTTTAGCACCTATGTGTCCGCGTATATAAGGTACCTCGATACCTTTCACGCAATAATGTACCAACTCGGCAGTCATGTCAAGATCGTCAACCTGAAATACCCCTTTCTCCACGCCCTCGCGTAAAACATCCTTGAAAAGTTGTAGTTCTTTGGCATCAAAACGCTTACGTACCTTCTCTACCCGCCATATATCGCGGAAGAAAGTAGCACGGAGCGTTCCATTCCGATATACCACTTCTTTCACAGCATCCAAACGGGTATAAATCATTTCGATAATCTTCTGGTCGGGCGAGATATCTTTCTCTGCCACCCGCTTCATCATATCCGAAAGAATCTCCAGCTCCGACTCGACAACAGCCATATAAATATCTTCCTTACTCTTAAAATAGGTATAAAGTGTTCTTCTACCTTTTTTAGAAGCAAGAGCGATATCATTCATTGTGGTATTCTCAACACCCATCTTTGCAAATAGCTGACGGGCAACATCCACTAATTTAGCTTTTGTCTTCGATACGGCCATATATTTATTAATTATTGCACATTGCTTAATAATTTGAGCAAAAGTAAAACTTTTCTGCATACCACACAAGAATTCATGTATTTTATTAACATTCCGTCATAGGAAGGGAAGAAAAAAAATGCATACACTATCATGTTACTTATCAACAGGTTAGAAACTATATCACATTTTTTAAAGAAAATAAGATGGATTTTATTTGTTAGTTTCACAAAAAGCCGTACCTTTGCACCCACAAAACATCGCGGAGTGGAGCAGTTGGTAGCTCGTTGGGCTCATAACCCAAAGGTCA
>OGIE01000346.1_pt1 | contig 69060 bp, 57 predicted proteins | sample 1571581 | NCBI WGS metagenome assembly OGIE01 (sample SAMEA2582021, study PRJEB24529) | metagenome | biome: Human gut stool | place: China | collected 2011 | reverse complement strand
CAAAGACGCTGACAGTGCTCCACTTCCCCTTCGTCTCGTCATAGCTCAACTGGTAAATCTTCCATCCGGCTATGCTGAAAGGCTTGTTGACTTCGATAAGCGCATCGGCCTGCTTCTTGTCCTGCGTATAGACGGAAACTTCAGAAGCAAAGCGTTTCGGCTCCCGACCCGGCATCACCAGGCTGATCTCGTCGTTCAGTTGCAAGGAGACGTACGGGAACATGAAACTGCCGCAACTCACCCAACCGCTCTTCTCCACACCATCTTTCTTATTGCGTACCCTGACAAAGACAGCAGAAGTAGCACCTTCGGAATGAAACTCGACAAAGTTTACCGTATCTTTCCCATGAACACAGGCAGCCATCGGAAGCGAGCGGATCACTTCCACCTCCCAATCCAATAAAGAACCTGATAAAGGCGTCTCTTCCACCAACATGTTTTCAGGATTATTTTCCGGTAACGCATTTCCGGTCGTGTTGTCGATAGCCAGCAGTTTCGGAGGATATTCATCGATCGTAAACGATTTCAATTCGATCGCCAGAGGCAGTTCCTTCATTTCCCCGATCTCATTCGTCGCCCGCCATTCGGGTTGCTCCAAAGGAACCGTCATGCGCATGCGCTGCAAATCGCCGTTTCCCAGGATAGCCGCCAGCAGAGTGATGAACAATCCTGCATGATTCAGGATAAAAGGGATATCTTTTTTTCTGAAATGAGCTACTTTACGAACAGTCACTAATCCTAATACCGAGAGAAAGTAAAGGAACAACAACATAAAAGGCCACGAGAGCGTCATCTGCATGAAACCCAACCCAGACAGTAGTCCTCCGTGCGTAACCGTTACGGAGGGAGCCACCTGCCGGGTCAGTCCCATGATGATAACCAAAACCATCCATGCAGTTAAAGACGTAATACTCGCCGTGAGGCTGTAAAACCACTGCAATGCAGCAGCTTTACGGCTCGCGACATATACCATTATCAAGAAAAACAGGAACAAACCTCCCGTTATAGCGTTCAGGGGATACCGGAAAAGCGTCGGATCAACCTTTCCGGCCGTCAGTTGCAGAACTGCTCCGGTAATGAACAGGCCGATACAGATCGCCCATCCTTCCTTATATCCCCAGGGTTGTCTCCACATATCTTTAAATCTTATCAGCCAGACGTTTGTTTGCCTTCGCCTCTTTGATCCATTCCGGAACGACCGTGTTCATGAACTTTTCCTTAGCCTGACGTTCGGCAGCCATATCCAGGCCGATATATTGTTGTGCTTTGTCTTTTGTAGAGATATCCGGCATCGGCACATCGTCCGTGTAGCCTAATTTCGACAACACCTTCGATACCGCCAGGCGAGCCTGCATAGTCTTATCCAGGCCATTGCCCAAAATACGCTGTATCTCCTGCGGAGCATGAAAAGCACCGCCGTGGGAAGCAACACCGAAGTCCCAGCGCCATTGTGCCTGACGAAGCAGTTTCAATACCGGAGCCATCTGATCTTCCGTAGCGCCCTTATCCCAGGCAAATTTAGCTTCTATATGAGCCTTTGCCAGTTCCGTTTCGAGGCGGTTACGCATTTCGTTCGCCTTGTTCTGGCGTTCATAAACGTTGTTGCGGAGCGTCTCTTCGCTTTCGCGGTGGCAAACCTGGCAGGTACGGTCGATCATAGCCAGCGGACTCATAATATGATGGTCGCTATATTTCACACCGCCTTCGCTCTTGTAAGGCATGTGACAGTCGGCACACGAAACACCGCGCTGTGCGTGGATACCCATCATGGAGAGTTCATAGTCCGGATGCTGCGCTTTCAGTATCGGTGTGCGGCTTAATTTATGCGTATAATCTGCAAAACCTTCCTCATCGTAGTAAGCCTCCATATCCTCAACCGTAAAACCTTTATCCCAGGGGAAAGTCAGATATTTGCCGTCCCCCTTGAAATAGTATTCTACATGGCATTGTGCACAAACCAACGAGCGCATCTCCTGTTGGGTCGCTTTATTGATATCGCGTCCCTGGCGCTGGAAGGCTTCTATCAAAGCCGGACGGCTGATATGAAGATTCATATTCTCCGGCTCATGGCAATCGGCACAACCGATGGGGTTCACGATCTCCGTACCCATAGAAGCCCATTTCCCTTTATAGAAATTATCGACTCCGATAGCCTGCATCATACGCGGAACATCCGGACTCTTACAAGTCCAGCAAGTTGCCGGTTGCGGGCCTTCGTCCGGTGTCATCGGGGAACCGACACGCAAGGTATGGCGCATATCCTCGATCGCATGCATGTGACCGCGCGGAGTTGAATAATCTTTCGAGAAAGCATATCCCGCCCAAAGAATCACCATTTCGGGACGAGCTTCGAGTACATCGACCATCTGGTTGCCGTTGAACTGGCTCCGGAAGCTGGTATCGGCAGTCTGCGTCCATGTTTCATATTCGCGCGGATAGTTCGGGGCAAACTTTTCGTTCACCGCTTCAATCCCTTTGATTTCGACCTTCTTGTTATTCATAACGCTGGCAATTTCAGCCCGTCTCTCGTTGATAGAAGCGGCCAGTACACCCAGTACAAAAACGACGGCCATTGTTCCGATAAACAACAACCAGCCCTGCCATGATTTAAGTTTCTTTTCCATATTCGTTGATTTTTATTTTATTCGTTTTACTTAAGCATCTCTTTCAGCCAATCAGGCGTATTGGTTTTCGGGTAAGGAACGATGGCCGACGGTGTCGACGAAAGGCTGTTCGATCCTCCGTGAGGCACTTCGCGATGGCAGTCCCAGCAGGCTTTCCCCTCTCCTGCCATAGCCATTTCGTGGTCGATCCGGCCCGTATTGACAAATTCCGTATTCAGTTGCGTATGGCAGCGGATACAGTTGTTCATAATGACTTCGGCACTCTCGTCGATAGCCTGGATCACCTGCGGCTCCCCGCGCATCATAAATACAGCGGCATGACGCATGCCGTCCATTCCTTTGAAGAACCATTTCTTCGCGGCGTTTTCGTGTGGCACATGGCAGTCGTTGCAGGTGGCGTTCCTGCTGTGCGAACTATGTTTCCAGGTGGCATAATAAGGCCCCATGATATGGCAGTTCACACAGGTCGACGGCTCATCCGACAAGTAACTCCAGGCCCTCGATACATAAAATGTATAAAAGCCCAGACCACAGATCGCCCCACTCGCCACAAGCGCAAATAACTTGCTGCGCCGGGTAGGCAGAATCGTGTTTATGATCTCTTTTATCTTCATACAGCCTTAATTAAAGTTTAATTGATTACAAATATCTTAATTCGGATACAAGTAAAATGTAATAAATATTACATTGCACGAAAATTATAGAAGAAATGAGAAAAGTTTTATTCATAGCAGTCTCCGCACTGCTGATGTGCACTTCATGTGTAACGAAAAAGAAATACCTGGAAGCTGAAAACGGGCGTCTCGAAGCCATCGGCCGTGGCAACGCGCTACAGGAACAACTGGTAGATTGCCGGGATACCGGCGACAAACTGAACGAGCGCCTCGCCGCCCTCCAGCGCGACACGACACGCATGGGCAGCAATATCCGGAATTACCAGACGATGCTCAGTTCGAACATGACGCAACAGGAGAAACTGAACAGCCTCCTCAGCCAGAAGATGGAAGAGCTGAACGAACGTGAACGGACGATCAACGAACTGCAGGATATGATCAACGCCCAGAACGAGAAAGTCCGCAACCTGCTGAACAGCGTGAAGGATGCCCTGCTGGGCTTCAGCAGCGACGAACTGACGGTGACTGAAAAAGACGGCAAGGTGTACGTCGCCATGTCCGACAAGCTGTTATTCGAATCGGGCAGCGCGCGCGTGGACAAACGAGGAAAAGAAGCGTTGGCAAAGCTGGCGGAAGTCCTCAACAAGCAGTCGGATATAGACGTATATATCGAAGGGCACACCGACAGCAAGCCGATCAATACGGCACAGTTCAAGGATAACTGGGATTTGAGCGTGATACGTGCCACATCGGTAGTCCGCATCCTGACCAAAGACTATGGCGTGAACCCGTTGCAGATCCAGCCCAGCGGACGCGGCGAATATATGCCGGTAGCCGACAACGAATCGGCCGAGGGACGCAGCAAGAACCGCCGTACGGAAATCATCATGGCTCCGAAGCTGGACAAGCTGTACCAGATGTTACAATAATATATATAAATATAAAAAAATAAGGCAGCCGCGAAAGCCTGCCAAAAAGAACGCAGACGACACAAAATACGCAGGGAAATCCAGACCATATTACTCATTAAAAGAATAAATCTGTAAGACCCTGCGTACTTTGCGCCGTCTGCGTTTCCTGTTACGGAAACCTGCGACGGCTTTATTGTCATGGAAGAGACAGTCGTTTACATAAATCTGAAATCTTTCAGAACCTTCTGTAACTCCTGGCGGGCAAAAAAGATACGGCTCTTGATAGTTCCTAACGGGAGATCCAGTTTTTCAGCTATTTCGTGGTATTTGTAACCCGTGACGAACATAGAGAACGGGACTCTTAAATCATCGTTCAGTTGCTCGATCGCCTTGGATATTTCCTGTATCTGGTAGGAAGAATCGGGAGAGTCGAAACCTGAATCGCTTGTTACATTCAAATTATACAGGTCGGCACTCGAATCGACGATTGTCTGCGTACGTACAACTTTGTGGTAGTTATTGATGAAAATATTGCGCATTACAGTTAAAACCCACCCCTTGAAGTTGACGTTGTCAACGAACTTTTCCTGATTATTCAACACTTTCAGTGTTGTATCCTGCAACAAATCCTGGGCATCGTCCCGGTCTGCAGTAAGCATAAGTGCAAAGTTCAGCATGTTCTCTTGCAAGCCTACTAATTTTTGTTGGAATTGGAGTGTATTCATATCATTATTTTTTTGTGTAATTAAAACGATTATCCGCTATTAATCAGCGTTAAATATGATACAAATATAAGAAACTTAACAATACGATTTTCATTCGTTGGCATACATTAATAAATAAGGCGCCATCTTAATATATTTATACTTAAAAGTGCTGATAATGAGCAATATTTACAACTAACGGATCAGTTTCTTCAATAACGCCCAAACCCGCCACGAAACAAGGTTTGCAGAAAACGCAAAAGGGTGCACCGTGCCCGACATGACAAAACGGACTGACGGTACACCCCCGATACCGATCTATTGACGTAAATATTTATTTAAAACACCGGACAATGCCTTAATGTCGATCGGTTTAGCCAGATGCGCGTTCATCCCCGACTGAAGCGCAAGCTTTATATCTTCTGTAAAAGCATTTGCCGTCATCGCAATAATCGGCATTCGCACCACATCCAAACGTGGGAGCATCCTGATCCTTCGCGTTGCATCATACCCGTTCAGCACAGGCATTTGAACATCCATCAGGATCAAATCATAATAGCCTTCCTCCGAACATGACACAATATTTATCGCGTCCTGCCCGTCAACGGCAGCCTCTACGCTAACTCCGCTCATGCTTAGGATACTGATGGCTATCTCACGGTTCAGTTCGTTGTCTTCGACCACCAGGATGCGCTTGCCGGAATAATCGTTGTTGAAAAAACTAGGCCGAACCTCTTTCTTCACCTCTTTTTCTTCCGTTTTCACAAAAGATTTCAGGGTATTGACCAGTTTCGATCGGTACACCGGCTTGGTCATGCAAGCATCGACTTTCGCTTTCCGGGCTTCTTCCTCATATTCTTCGATGTCGTAAGCCGATAAGATAATGATCGGTATATCCTCGCCCACGATCATCCTTATTCCGTCGGCAGTTCTTAATCCATCTATACCCGGCATTTTCAAATCAAGTATAACGGCAAAATAATATTTATCTTCCTTCTTGTATTTTTGTACCTCCCTCAAGGCTTCATACCCCGAAGGGACATATTTATTGGCGATACCCAGTTCCGTCAGATGATGGCAGACGCTCAGGCAGGAAAGCTCATCGTTATCTACCACCAGGATCGGACGTCCGTTGGTGTCTATATCTTCAACGGGAGCCTGTTCCCTGTATATCATCGGGAGTATGACCGTGAAGCACGACCCCTTGCCGTATTCGCTTTCCACACGGATCGTACCGCCCATCATTTCGATTATTTTATAACTGATCGACATACCGAGTCCGGTTCCCTGGATCGTTGATATTTCTTTATCTTTGGCGCGTTCAAAAGGGAGGAATATTTTTTCAAGAAATTCAGGTTTCATGCCCCGTCCGTTATCTTCAAATACAAACTTATACATTCCGGTATTGTTTTGAATGCCTTTTTCTTCTATCGTGACATTGATCTGACCCTTTTCGGGCGTATATTTAATGGCATTGGACAACAGATTCATAAAAACCTGTTTGATACGTTGTGCGTCTCCTACAACATTTTCATGTTGCATTTTCGTGATATGAATATGTAAAGTATGCTTTTTCTTTTTTATTTCGGGTTGCATCATCAAGACCAGTTCTTCCAGCAAGACACCTATGTTGATCTCGTCTTTCGATAAAAGCAGCTTACCGCTTTCGATCTTCGACATGTCCAGTACTTCGTTGATTAACCCCAGAAGCAGATTCGACGAGCTTTCGATTTTATTTATGCAATCTAGTACCTTCTTATCATTGCCGATATTCGCCTTGGCGAGAAAACTCATGCCTATGATCGCATTCATAGGCGTACGGATATCGTGGCTCATATTGGCAAGAAAATCAGATTTCGCATTATTTGCCTTTTCAGCTAATTGCAAAGCCTTCTGCAATTCGACAGATTGCTTTTTCAGTTGCTTCTGTAATTCATATTGTTCAGTAATGTCAATATAGACAAAGAGATAGATCGGTTCATCATTTTCCCATTTGATACACGTACCGTTCAACTGCATATAGGTATCGTTACCATCCTTGTCGTTCGTGTGGAAAGTTAAATGGATCGGATCGCCTTTCTGCATGGCAGGAAGGTATTTATTGAACAAGAGCTCGTTTTCCTCATCCAGATAAAAAAACTGTAAGCCGCTGACAAACGACTTCTCATCGATACCTGTAAATTCTATAAATTTCTTATTGGCTTCCAACAGGATGAAATTTCCGTCCCGGCAGATCTTTTGTTTCGTGACAAAGCCGGGAAAATGCTTATAGGTAATCTTTTTGACGAGTTGTTCCTGCATGCTTTCATCGACATTGGTCATAACAGTATAAGCGATACTTCTCCCATCTACCAGCTGGTCGGTAAATGTAGTCGCCAACTTAACCCATTTCAAACCGCTTTTCACAGGCATCAGGACTACTATCTCATAACCGTTCTGCTGATTTTCGAGAGCTTCATATATTTTATTATTTATCATTTGTGCAGATTCAGGACAGGAGGCCATATATAAATCCGGTCGATTATGAAAAAGAGCCTCGTATTCTTCTTTTTCATATTCGATCAGTTCATAATAAGCATCGTTTGCCCAGAGAAGCGTTAAATGTTCGTCCAGCAAATGCTTGCTGATACTGACCCCCATAAGCTTTGTAAGCATATTATACTCAAGGTCTATCCTGGGTTGTAAAAATTCGTCATCCATAGAGTAGTTGTTATTTGTTATTATACCCACTGTTTTTGCGGGTTATTATTCAATTTCAGGACGGTCGCCGCCGCTGCCACTATCCGGGAAGGGCGTGTTGCTGACACCGTTATCCAACTTACCGCCAGCCTTGCTACCATAACGGTCGGAAATCTTGGAGCGATATTCGTCGATCATGGCGTTCCACCAGGTGAATAATTCAAAGTACTTGTCGTTACCGTTGTAGCGAGTGTAGGCGTTCAGTTCGTCCACCAGTTCGTCGTACGACTTGTTTACCCATATACGTGCATTTTCTGTATTCACTGGGCGTTTACGGCTGACATAGACAGACAGTTTTTTATTGATCAATTCTATACATTCGTTATTGATCGTTTTAAGGGAAGCTACCTGTTCGGTGAGTCCGAGGGTTGTTATTTTATCTTTGTAAAGATCTGATTCCAGCAATTTGATAAATAAGAATGTATCCTGTATCAAGTTTTCCAGTGACAGGTTACGGACTTTCCTAAATCCGCTGATAGCGGCTACCAAAGAAATCGCCGCCAACCTTTTTTCCATAATCCGCGATTTCTTGTATCCATCGACAATTTTGAAAATTGTACCTCGGTTATTAAGGTTTTCGTTTTTTGCCTGATTCACCTCAAGGACAAATTCGTTTTTAGAACGTTTTACAATACTATATTCATATTTCTCGACGTTATCTGAGAAAACATCGTAACAAGCCTTGACAGGAGTAATGACACCGTCAAGACTATTCATTTTTTGGATGATTGCTTTTGTAGCATCTAATAATTCACCGTTTCTTAACCGCGATTTTGGGAAAGTTTGAATCTTTGCCATAATGGTATTCTGTTTAAGTTTAATAAAAATGGATCGTTTTGTTTTTCCGTAGTACTACGTAACGACGAAAACAACAGGAAAACATCTACCGACCATGTACGGAATGGCAAAAAATATTTCTCAACATGTTTCATATGCCATTTGAAGTACAATACATTCTTAGCGATAGTATTAATGTGCGTAAGAACGAATAAAAGTGTGATTTTTATTTCTCCGTACACGGTCGGAGATTGTTTTCTTATCGTTTTTGTCGTTTCGTATCTGGTCGGTGAAATTTCCCCAATCGATTGTTTTTCGTCGTAGTGCCGCGGCGGAAAGTTTCTTTGTATTGCGATTAAATCGTCAAGTGCAAGGAATATTGGTTGTTGTGTTTTTCTTAAATCGACCATGTAGGTTACTCCTAAAGAGCAGATTGTTAATATATCAATATTATTCTGTTAAAAGAATGACTAGCTAAAACGGTCGTTTTTTTTAGTCATGGTTTTCATCAAATCCATTTTTTTAACTAACACGAAAAATCAACAAGTAAAAATCTGAAATTCAATGATATTTTTTTCAAAAAAGCCTTTGTTTATTAAAGATATTGACTAGCTTTGTAGTGACTAAAAAAAACGACCGATTATTTTCGTCATAGGAATTAACGTTTCATTCTCTTGTTTTTCATACTTCAAGATACCATTAATACACCCTTTGTTAACATATCTTTCCCCTTCTTTGCGGAAATAGTTTTTTATCTCTATACAGACTATTGTCAACATCAAAATTCCATCATAAACAATTCAGATACACAAAGTTAACAAGCAAAGTACAAAAAAAAGCAATTAGACAAAGTCTTTTGAATGATATAGAGCAGATCAGCTGCAAAAGATATAATAATGTATTAACCTGCTGGTAGAATTCATTTATTTCAATTATTATCAATTTCGAGCTATCCCCCTTATCAAAGTGACTTAGCTATTACAGGTCTATTTGCCGTCAGTTTTAACTGACGGTTTACAAGTTTTCTCTCTTTTTTGGCTTCAGCCACATTTCTCTTCAATAGAGAGACTGCTTAAATGGGACTAAAGTCCAAAGAGAGAGAGCATTTACTAATCCGTTGGTTAAAACCAACGGCAAATGAACCTGTAACTAAGCATGTCTTATGTATGACTGATCGCTTGCTCGGATAGTTCAATTATTTCTAAATCAACCCCCTATTTAATGGGGTAGTCCTATAACCGGTTTGTAAAGAAATTATCCTATATTTGAAGAAAATTAATCTTTTATGCTTTTTATACTATGAATACAGAGAAAACTACTCCCGTCACCGCGATCGTACTGGGAGCCAGCGGACGAGGGAAATTGTACGGCGACTACTCACTGGAGCACCCGGACGACCTACGGATAACAGGTATAGCCGAATTAGTCGAACTGCGGCGTAACATATACGGCGACAAATACCATGTCCCTAAGGAGAACCGTGTCGCCACCTGGGAAGAGCTGCTCAGCCGTCCCAAGTTTGCCGACGCCGTAATCATTGCCACCCCCGACCATCTGCACTATGCCCCCTGCATGAGAGCACTCGACCTGGGATACGATATCCTGCTCGAAAAACCGATTGCACAGACCGACGAAGAGTGTCGCCGTCTGGTGGCTTATGCCAGGGAGAAAGGTAAGATCGTAGGTCTTACCCATGTACTCCGTTATTCGCCTTATTTCCTGATGCTGAAAGAAATGATCAGCAGCAAGGTGATCGGCGAGCTGGTCAGCATCCAGCATTTCGAGCCGGTAGAACATGTGCATATGTGCCATTCGTATGTACGCGGTAGCTGGCGCGATTCGGAAAAGAGCACGCCGCTGGTACTGGCGAAATCGAGCCACGACCTCGATATCCTTCATTGGATGATCGGCAAGCCCTGTAAGAAGGTAGTCGCCTTCGGTGAGCTGACGCACTTCAAAGCGGAGAATGCTCCGGAAGGTGCCCCGGCACGTTGTACCGACGGTTGTCCGGCAGAAGCGACCTGCCCCTACTCCGCCCTGAAGATCTATCACCGCGACCGTACCTGGCTGTATGTGTTCGACCTTCCGGAAGACCCGGACAAACAGGGCGACGTCATCCTGGAAAACCTGCAGACGGGCCCGTACGGCAAATGCGTGTACCACTGCCAAAACAACCAACCGGATCATTATATGATGTTGATGGAGTTTGAAGGAGGCGTGACAGTCAACTTCTCGATCGAGGCTTTCACCTCCTATGGCGGACGCCGCACCCGTATCATGGGGACACGGGGCGATATCGTCGGCGATATGGAAGAGTTCACCCATACCGATTTCGCCACCGGCCTGTCCAAAACATACAACGCCAACGCTGAAGATGCCCTCAACTACGAAGGTGTCGGCCACGGAGGAGGCGATGCCGGCATGATCCGCGATTGGATAGAGGCCATCCGCCGCCAGGATGCCAGCCTGATGAGCACACCGCTCGACGAGTCGCTGGAAAGCCACCTGATAGCGTTTGCAGCCGAAAGAAGCAGGAAGGAGGGAAAAGTGGTAACTCTCCCAAACCCTTAGGCAAGAGTCTCTAGCAGATCAATTTATATCCGATCCCCCGTACATTCAATAGTTTGATACGGGGGTCTTTTTCCAGTTTATGCCGGAGTTTGGTGATGAAGACATGCAAGCTGCGGGTATTGTAAAAACTGTCATTTCCCCACAGTTCCAGTAGAATATCCTTGGTATTGACCGGAAAATTCCCGCTCTCGCAAAGCAACCGAAGCAACTCCGACTCTTTGAAGGAAAGCTCGACTGATTCACCCCCTGCCTCCAAGGTCTGTGTAGACGGATAAAACGTGTACAACCCGATTTCGTGATACGCAACGGCGGCAGGTTCAGCCTTGCTTTTGACGATCAAGGCCTTCACACGGACAATCAATTCGCGCAGGCTGAAAGGCTTCCGCAGGTAGTCGTTCGCCCCCAATTCGAACCCTTGCACAATATCGTCTACCGATGAACGGGCACTGAGAAACAGGACAGGCACTTCCTTATCCATCCGGCGGATGCGGTGCACCATCTCGAAACCATCCACCTCCGGCATCATCACATCGGCAATGATCAGTGCCGGATGCTCTTTAAAATAATGCTCTATCCCATCCAGTCCGTCACGGGCTACCGCCACTTCATAGCCTACCTCCTCCAATGCGTCTTTGGTTATTGCGGTAATGTAACTATAAAACAGGAACCCTGGCCGGACACGCTCTCTACGGTGACCGTCCCGCCATGCTTCTCCACCATTGTCTTCACGTAAAAGAGTCCGATGCCGTAGCCCTTCACCTGCGAATGGCGGCTGGAAGGTAACCGGTAGAACTTATCGAAGAGATGCCGGCGGTACTCTTCGGGAATACCGGGGCCGTTGTCCTGCACACGCAGCTGCACTTTTCCTCCGGCAGCCTCCGCCCGTATCGTTATCTCCGGTTCCTTGTCCGCATATTTGACGGCATTATCCACCAGGTTGCTGATGATACTGTACAAATGTACGCGGTCGGCTTTCAGGGTTATTTCCTCCGGGACAGACTCCACGCGGATGCGGAAAGGGCGTGACGACTTGATCTTCTGCTGTTCCAGAATCTTGCCGATCAGAGCATTCAACGAGATATCCTCCATCACCAGGCGGATCTCTTTCCGTTTCTCCAGGCTAAGGGTCAGGATCTGTTCGACCATTCCGCCCAACCGTTCCAGTTCCTCGTGGCAGAGGTGGAGGTATTTATCGGCCTTCTCCTTATTTCCCAAGAGGTTATAATGGATGATCGACTCGATGGCGGCATAGGATATGGCGATGGGTGTCTTCAACTCGTGCGTCACGTTATGGGTGAAGTCGTCTTTCAGTTGCTCCACCGTCTTCTGGTGGAGCAGGAACCAGATCATGTAGGCGAACGACAATACCAGGATCAGCAGGATCAGGAACGAAGAGACCAGGATACCCGTCATTCCCGCCAGCGAAGCCAGCCGGGTCGGTTCCACATAAACGTAATAAGCTTTCGGATGATAGGTGGTATACTCCCAGGTATAACGGTCGTAATGCGCCGGGTCTTCCCCAGTGGGGACGGAAGAGGCGACCACCGTACTGTCGGTTAGCGACCGTATCTCCGTGAAATGGCGGAGGTGCAGGTTTTTCTCCCGGAGACCGGCCGTCAGTAGACTGTCGAACTTCGCCAGGTCGACGGGAAAGATCGTATCGATCACCTCGTGGAGGCTGCGTTGCATCTGCAACCCCAGCCGACCCAGTGAACTAAAATCATCGCCTACCCTGACTTTGCCGCTTTCGAGTACTTTCTTCATCTCGGTATCCACCTCGGGCATAAGAGGGAGTCCGGCTTCTTTCTCGACGATCCGGACGGTCGCCGGCACCGAGTCCTTACTCCGGAAACGGGTGGTCAGGGCGATACCTCCCCGGTCGTCGGCCTGCGAGAAGGTTTCCCGCCGCTTGTTCGCCAACCGGCTGATGGTGTCGGCACGGCTGAACAGTTCGATATGGTCCGCATTGCGGATTGCTTCAATGATATATTCCCTGTTCTGCTGCTGATGGGAATGATACAGCCGGTTGATCCAGAACAACTGGTAGGCGAATATCCCGGATAACGACACGATCACCAGTGCAATGATATATTTCATGGATGATTTCATGCAAACAAATATAGGGATTCTCCGGCTTGCCGCCTGCCGCTTTAAACCAAAATAACACAGTTTCGGACGAATGTTATTTAGTCTTACCAAATGCAGGCGTTTTTTGGAACTGTTCAGGGCCCTTTCTACCTTTCGTATAAAAATCACGAAAAGCACAAGAACATGAAAAGAATCTATTACCTGTTATTGATAGCCAGCCTGCTCCCGCTGCCCGCCCGGTTATCGGCACAAAAACAGACTAACGGTAAAGGTACGATCCTGGTGAACGACAGCATCACACTGGAACTGCCGGAGATATTCGTCAAAGCCGAACGCCCGCTAGTGAAGATGACCGAAGGAAAACTCCAGTACGACATTCCCAACCTGATGAAAAGCAAACCGGTGGACAATGCGTTCGATGTCCTGGGCGAACTGCCGGGCGTAGAAAAGAAAGGCGACAATATCTCGCTGCTCGGCACATCGGGCACGACGATCATCATCAACGGCCGGAAAAGCAGCATGACGCCGGAACAGTTGGCCGATATGCTGAAGTCGACCTCTTCCGATAAGGTGAAAAAGGTGGAGGTGATGTACAGTACTCCGCCGCAATACGGTGTACAGGGTGCCTCCATCAACCTGGTCATCGAGAACGACAAGAGCCTGAAAGATATCCTGAAAGGGGAAGTGTCGCTGACGGGGGAACAGGGGTATTATTTCTCACCTTCGGGACGGATGAACCTGTCGTACACGGGAAAGAAATATACGACGGACTTCTCCTACTCGGCGGGCTACCGGCACAGCCGCTCGACGGAAGATATGCATGCGGAACCGACCGTCAACGGACAAAGGTACGATATCCTGCAAAAAAACTGGTCGGAGAACAAAAGCATCGCCCACAACCTGCGGGGTGCTTTCGAATATGACTTCGACAACAAGGACAAACTCTCGGCTTCCTACACGGGACGGTATGTACAGGACGGACCCGCTTCCCACCGGGGAGGACGGACGGAGTTCACAGGCATCGAAACGGTAAACACCGCCAGCCGGACAACCGGACCGACCTCCCTCCACAGTGCACGTATCGACTATAACGGTCATAAGAACCTGAATGCGGGTATCGACTATACCTTCTACAAAGATAAATCGTTGCAGGAGCTGGTCAACAATTTTGAAGACGACACCGACCAGGACAGGCGCAACGAAAGCCGCCAGCAGACGCAACGGGCCAATATCTACCTGAACCATTTCGTTGTTACCGCGAACAAATGGAAACTGTCCTACGGGCTGGAGGCTTCGTTGTCGGGGACGGACAACAAGGCGGAAGCACTGCTCGACAACACGGAAGAACGCGAAGGGACATTCGACCTGACGCAGAGGGAACATTCGGTCGGCGCTTTCGGCGGTTTCTCGCGTTCGTTCGGGAAGAAGCTGACACTGGATGCTTCGCTGACCGTCCGGTATTACAAGGCTTCGATCGACTCAGCGGGAAAGAAAAGTACATTATGGGACAGGGCGGACCTCTTCCCTGCCCTGTCGGTCGTTTACCGGATCGATCCTGCCAACATGTTGCAGTTCTCCTTATCGAGCAACCGGAAGTATCCTTCTTATTGGGCGACTACGCCGAATACTTATTATATGAATGTTTACAGCGTGATCAAAGGCAATCCGGAACTGAAACCGGAGTTGAACTATTCGATGCAATTGACCTATATCCTCAAAAACAAGTATGTGCTTGGGGCCTTCGCCAATTTCCAGCCGGATAAGATACAACAGATGTCGTACCAGTCGCCCGACCGCCTGCAATCGATCTTCCATACGATCAACCTGGATACACACAATATGTTCGGACTGATGGCTGTCGTTCCTTTCCGTGCCGGCGAGGTACTTAGTTCGCGGCTGACACTGATGGGCTTCGGTATCCACGACAAAGGGACGCTGGTCGATGTCCGTTTCGACCGGAAGAAGCTCTTCGGGCGCGCCATGCTGACTAACACGATCTTCCTGACCCGCGACAAAAACCTCTCCCTCGACCTCACTGGCGATTACTGTACGAAGGTAATACAGGGCCTTTACGATATCGACCCGCTCTACAGCCTGGATGCCGCCCTGGTATGGACGCTTCCCAAACAGAAGCTCCGCCTGACCATCAAAGGCAACGACCTATTGAACAGCCAAAAGCCGCTCACTCACATCGACCAGCAGGGTCAGAAGAGCCGCATGGAACTATTCCAGGATAACCGTTCGATCTTGCTGACAATCCGTTACAGCTTCGGCGGCTACAAGGAAAAGAAGGTAAAGGCGGTGGATACGTCACGGTTCGGAACGTGATAAAACTTAGTTTTGATTACCCGGCGATTATTCGCTTGTCGGGTAATCAAGATATTCTTTTGAACGCAACATTTTCTAAGTCCAGAGCCAGCTTAACTTCCTGCAATTCAGACTTTATTACCTTCAGTCCCTTTTCAGTCGCTTCAGTAAACGTTTTTTTCTCATCAGCAGACATTGCTTCTATCTTCTGTGCCCGTTCCTCCTGAAACGTCACACGTTCTTCGGGTGTCATGTTTTTAAATAGTTCAAAATCTGCCACCATATCTGCTGTAGGTAAGTATTTAGATAAATCTTCCATAAATATATAGTTTAATTTCCTTTTGTTGGGATTTCGTTTTTACTCTAACTTCAATATCTCGTCTATTTCCGCAATCATATCCAATATATCATTAATATGTCGCTCAAATTCAGGTTCCTTCTCTATTACCCGATTTCCTGTATGAAACTCAAATAATAACTTCAGATTCTCTTTCTGTCGGATAAGCTCTTCTTTTTCTTCTTTTGTCATAGCTAAGATTCTTTAATAATAATACTGGTTTGTTCGACTTTACAAAAGTAATAATCCTTGAGTTACTACACAATAACTCAAAGATTATTTTTATGGAAATTAATGCAGTTGTTGTCCTGCCGGAACGATCGAAACAGCCTCTCCTTTCCCTAACGCCAGCTTGAGAAGTCCGTTGTTCACAGGTATTGCCGATAGTTTCCGTGCCGGTTCGTTCATGGAGATGGAATAAACATCTACGGCACCGACCTTCTCCCACCCTTCCGGCATCAGCCAGCTATGGCTTTCGTATCCGTTGCCGGAATAGGCGATGATCTCGTTGTCGTTCCAAAGTGCCGGAACGAACAGGTTGTCGTTCTCACGCAGGATGAAATCGCCTTTACGGATGATGTTCTTTCCGTCTTCCACACGGGCAACGACTCCCTCACTATAATACAGGGCCTCATCGACAAAGGCAACCCGCTCCAGGCGGCTCAGGTAATACCAGGGCAATGTCATGGTACAGAACTGGGACAGGAAGCCGGGTAGATTGGCCAGATCTTTCTGGAAAATCTCCTCTCCCTGCATGCTGGAACCGAAACGGAAATCGCCCTGCCCTTCCCGGTGGGTACGCCCCCTTGCCGACAAACGTTCGGGAATCTCCATCTGGAAGTTCTTATCGTCCGGAAACCACCACGACATCGGTTGAAGACCGACAAAGCCTTCGCCGGCAGGATGAGCCCAGAAAATGCCCTCGCCCGTCACGTCGAAGCCCTTTTCCCGCCAGTATTTGAATATCTTCCGTTGTGTTTCCACCTCTTTGTAGATGTCGATGCCTCCGTTTTCGGGCTTGGCATGCCAGGGACTAAGCGGACGGTTCTCCGGTTGCCAGTACGCCATAAAGGCGTCGATATGGATGGTATGGCCGTCTTTCAGTTCGGGAATCATGTCGATCAGATGGTCGATACGGGGTTTGGCAAAGCCTTTCTCCCACTCTTTCGTATAGCTCAGATGATAAGCTTTATGGCCTTTGACGTATTCCCAGATAGATTTCAGGTTGCCGTTGGCATCGCGGGCGATAATATCGTTCTTGATGTAGGTATCCCACAGGGGGCTTTCCTCAAAAGCATCGACCATATTGATGTGCAGGCTGATCGTTGTGTTATAGGCACGCGCTTCACGGATCAGCCAGCGGAGGCTTTCAAGGGCGGTAGCATCTTCTTCCCGTTTCAGCTTGGGGTTGACGATACTCCAGTCAGGATAGAGATGGTCGTGACCACCCCGTTGCCAACCGACCAGGTAGATGATCTTGGGAATACCGCGTGTCAGATTATCCACTCGTTTCACGACATCGAGCGCGTGGCCGAATGTACAAAGGCGGGACGGGTCTTCATGCTGGAAAATCACGTTGTTCGGATCGGGTTCGTTCAGTTCGCCATCGTACCCCATAAAGAGCTTCAATACCAGTGTCTGGTGATAGTCGCGGTAATACGGAGCGACAACGACTCTCTTCTTCGCCTGGTAAGTCGCGCCGTCTTTCTGGTAGACGGCAGTCACTTCTGCCAGTCCGCCGTCCTTCGGGATCAACTGATCGCCGGATAAAGCGATAACTTCGACATTTCCGCTGGCACTGACCGTACGTACGGACAAAGCAATATCGGACAAAGGAAGATCGGTGGTCTTTCCATTGGAATAACGACCGGTAACATGAAGAGTTCCCCGTTCACCCGGATTACGGACAGGGTTCAGGGTTTCCTTATCCAGCCGGATAGTAATCTCCTCCAGTTTGTTCTGCATACTACAGGACAGACAGAACAGGGTTGTTAGAATATAAAATAGTGTCTTCATAAAATAATTTGTTTACACAGAGTTATATAATAAAAGAGAAAGATATGAGCTATATATCCAGTTTGTATTAAAGAACGCAGATGACGCAGACGAGCGCAGATAAACGCAGATAATATATTGTTTTAAAGAAAATAAAAAGTCTGCGAGCATCTGCGTATTCTGCGTCATCTGCGTCCCCTAATGCGATCTGAATAGACTCACATCTGATAATTATTGAAACATTCAAACATGATAATTATGAACCTATTGCTACCCCCATTAGCAAATTGGCACATTATTAATAAGATTATCCCTTATTATTTATCGTTGTACATGAATAATACGTATATTTGTAGAGTTATTAACATAAAACACTTAATTATGAAAGAATTAGATCCTAAAGCCATGGCAGAGATTGAAAGACTAGAGTTACAGGACCGGTATATCCGTTTCGATTGGGCAGTCAAGCGCCTGTTGCGCCAGAAGGCCAACTTCGGTGTGCTCGACGGTTTCCTGACCGTCATGCTCAGGGAAGAGGTCAGAATCCTTGAAATCCTCGAAAGCGAAGGGAATCAGGAGAGTGCCGACGACAAGTTCAACCGTGTCGACATCAAAGCAAAGAACAGCAAAGACGAAATCATCATCGTCGAAATCCAGAACACCCGCGAAGTACATTATCTCGAACGCATCCTCTACGGTGTGGCCAAAGCCATTACCGAGCATATCTCGCTGGGCAAAGGCTATCAGAATGTAAAGAAAATCTACTCCATCAGTATCCTGTATTTCGACCTCGGTGTCGGAACGGACTATATCTACCACGGACAGAATCATTTCACCGGCCTGCATACCGGCGACCGTCTGCGAATCAACACCCGCGACCGCGATGCCGTCATCACACGCCTGCCGGCCGAGATCTTCCCCGAATATATCCTGATCCGTGTGAACGAGTTCGACAAAGTAGCCATGACCCCTTTGGACGAATGGATCGAATACCTGAAAGACGGCACGATCCGCCCGGATACGACAGCTCCCGGTCTTCGTGAAGCTCGCGAGAAACTGAAATACTACTCCATGTCTTCAAGCGAGCGCCATGCCTACGATGAACATCTGAACGCAATCATGATCCAGAACGACGTACTCGACACCGCCAAATGGGAAGGCCGAATCGAAGGGAAAGCAGAAGGCCTTGCCGAAGGGAAAGCAGAAGGTCTTGCAGAAGGGGAAGCTAAGTTACGGCAAACAGCTGCAAACATGAAACGTATGGGCATAAGTACAACCGACATTGCCGACTGTACGGGATTGCCGGCAGAGGAAATAGAGAAGTTATAGAAATAATTGAACTATAAACATAAGGAAGATTACAGCAGCCTTGTAGAGGATTGGATATGTTAAATTAATATGTTATAGAACATATTTCCTGTAAAGCTGTTATCTTTGCAGTGACTAATAAAACAGCAAAGAAATATGCTAAAACAGGCATTTTACATTCTGTTCTTCTATTTTACCGGAGAATTTATCAGTTCTTTCATCGATGGCTTTATCCCGGGAAGTGTCATCGGTATGGTATTGTTATTCCTGGCACTGGCATTCAAATTGGTAAAGCCGGCAAATGTAAAGAAGTTATCGACGATCCTGACTGAGAATATGGGGTTGTTCTTCCTGCCTGCCGGTGTCGGACTGATGAGTTCTCTCGGCATTATCTCACAATATTGGGCAGTGATCTTGACTGCATCCGTTGTCAGCACCATTCTGGTGATTGCCAGTGTTGCCCTTATCCAGCAAAAACTCGGAAAGGAGGGTGAAAGCAATGAATAATTTGGTACATTCCGAAGTTTTTGCACTCACTTTAGTGATCGGTACTTACCTGGCAGCACTCGCTTTATACAAAAAGACACGTATCAGCCTGCTGAATCCGTTGTTGACTTCCATATTTGTAATCATACTTGTTCTGAAAACAATGGGCATAGAATACGAATCTTTTCAGAAAGGGAGCCATCTGATCCATTTCATGCTGGGGCCTTCGGTCGTAGCATTGGGTTTCGTCCTCTATGACCAGGTACGGTACTTGAAAGGGAATGTAATTTCCATCCTCACTTCCGTATTCGTCGGAGCAATCGTAGGTATCGTCAGTGTCATCGTAATCGGCGATCTGATGGGAGCCGACCAGGCATTGATCGCCTCGCTCCAACCGAAGTCGGTCACAACTCCTATCGCGATGGGGATCGCTGAAAAGGCAGGAGGAATCCCTTCACTGACAGCAGTGATCGTTGTAGCAGTAGGTATATTCGGCAGTATTGTCGGTCCGTTTGTAATGAAAGTACTCGGAATAGAAAGCCGGATTGCCAAAGGATTGGCCCTCGGAGCCTCTTCACACGGACTGGGTACTTCAGTCGCCATTCAGATCGGTGCCATTGAAGGCGCTTTGAGCGGATTAGCGATCGGGCTGATGGGAATCATGACTGCGATTCTGGTCCCTGTTATCAGTTTTATCATTTCCTTGTTTTAGAATAAATCCTCCTTTTATCCCCCTGCAAATCATATCAGACTGATTTGCAACTCATTTCTAAAGAAAAAGATTGCCGCTTATTGGTACTTTAAGAGGAAAACACTACTTTTGTACCCGAAAATGACCGAAGACAATTCAAAAAAACATTATAAATAAAAATATTTCGTATGATTAATTCACAAGACATTAAAAAAGGAACTTGTATTCGTTTGGATGGCAAACTGTATTTCTGTGTTGACTTCCTTCACGTAAAACCGGGAAAAGGAAACACAATTATGCGTACTACATTAAAAGATGTAGTAAAAGGAGGCCAGATCGAACGCCGTTTCAATATTGGTGAAAAACTGGAAGACGTACGTGTAGAACGTCGTCCTTATCAATATACATATCGTGAAGGCGATCATTTCCACTTCATGAACCAGGAAACTTACGAAGATGTAATCATCGACAAGGAACTGATCAATGGCGTTGACTATATGATAGAAGGCCAGATCGTTGAAGTTGTTTCCGATGCATCGACAGAAACTGTTCTTTTCGCAGATATGCCTACAAAAGTTCAGTTGAAGATCACTTATACCGAACCGGGTGTAAAAGGCGATACTGCAACTAACACATTGAAACCGGCTACAGTTGAATCCGGTGCTGAAGTTCGTGTTCCGCTGTTCATCAACGAAGGCGAAATTATCGAAATCAACACGACAGACGGTTCTTACGTAGGACGTATCCGTGAATAATATGATATAATGCAGGGACGGTCAAAAAGCCGTCCCTCTGTTTTTCTTCACCAAAACAATGTATAACTATGAAAATAAAAGAATGGGCAGAAGAAGACCGCCCACGCGAAAAAATGTTACTCAAAGGCGTTTCCTCCCTTAGTGAAGCAGAGCTTTTAGCCATCCTGATCAGTTCGGGCAACAGCAACGAAACAGCCGTACAACTTTCACAACGTATCCTCAACACAGTAGACAACAATCTGAACGCGTTGGCAAAACTGACTATCCAGGAGCTTATATCAGGTTTCAAAGGTATCGGCGAAGCTAAAGCTATCACGATCTGTGCAGCTCTCGAACTAGGCAAACGGCGTAATCTTGCAGATCCTATCTTCCGCCAATCGATCCGGAGCAGCCATGATGCCTATGCCTTATTCCATCCGTTACTCTGCGATCTGCCATACGAAGAGTTATGGATCGCACTGACCAATCGTGCCGGAAAAGTAATCGGAAAAAACAGGATCAGCCAGGGTGGCATCGGAGAAACTTTCGCCGACCTGCGCATCATTCTGAAAATGGCTATCACCGCACTGGCAACAGGCATTATCCTATGCCATAACCACCCGTCCGGTAACACCCGTCCGAGTTCACAGGATGACTCCCTGACCAAACGCCTGCATAAAGCAGCCGAACTGTTAGAAATTAATTTACTGGATCATATAATCCTCTGCGAGGAAAGTTACTTCAGCTATGCAGACGAGGGTCGACTGGCCCTGTAGAACATTTTCTCTTTTCTATGGTTTAGTATATAGAAGATATTAATGTATATTTGCATTCAAATTAAAAGAAGATGAACAACGAATTCCTCCAAACAGAAGAAGCGATTGTCGCCATGCTGAAAACAGTATACGACCCGGAAATTCCGGTCAACGTATTCGATCTCGGCCTGATATATAAAGTAGACATAGACGACGAAAAAAACGTCCGTATAGATATGACCCTGACTGCCCCGAATTGTCCGGCAGCCGATTTTATCCTGGAAGATGTCCGCATGAAAGTAGAATCGGTAGACGGTGTAAATAATGTGGAAGTCAATCTCGTTTTCGAACCGGAATGGGATAAGGATATGATGTCGGAAGAGGCTAAACTGGAACTCGGTTTCTTATGAATTCATCCCGAAAGAAAATATTTTTTGCATCGGACGCCCATCTGGGCGCCCGGTTTCATAAAGACCCGCTGGCAGTCGAGAAAAAGCTGGTACGTTGGCTCGACAGCATCAAGGACGAGGCTATGGCCATCTATTTTCTGGGGGATATGTTCGACTATTGGTACGAATATAAATATGTCGTACCCAAAGGATTCACCCGCTTCCTCGGTAAACTGGCCGAACTTTCGGACAGCGGGATAGAAATCCATATATTCATCGGTAATCACGATATCTGGATGTTCGACTACCTGCCGAATGAGATCGGTGCAATTATCCACCGCGACGTACTGACCACCGACCTGCTAGGCAAACGCTTCTTTCTGGGTCACGGTGACGAAGTAGACTATCGCAGCAAAGCCTTCCGTTTTATCCGTGCCCTTTTCCGTAATAAATTCTGCCAGTGGCTCTACGGAGGTATTCATCCCCGCTGGACCTTCGGCTTTGCCCTCGGTTGGTCATTGAGCAGCCGTAAAAGCGGACTGGAAAAAGAAAATGCACTCGAATATAAAGGTGAGTCAGCTGAATATCTGGTTCTATTCGCTAAAGACTACCTGAAAACGCATCCGGATATCAACTTCTTCATTTTCGGGCATCGCCATATCATGCTCGACCTGATGCTCTCCCGCACTTCCCGCCTGCTGATAGCCGGCGACTGGATGACTCTTTTCTCCTATATCGTTTGGGACGGGGAAAATCTCTTCCTGGAGCAGTTCGAAACAGAATAAGCCTCACATGAGACCATAAAAAAACTGCTCCAACCGGTGTCGGAGCAGTCTAAACACTAATCCTGTGTTTTGTAAGCTGTGAGGATTAGTAATTATTTTTTCGCCTGCAATTTACATAGTTTTCTCGGGATTTACCCAAAAAGGGAGTAATTTATTTATCCTCTTTCAGGGAAGACAAATAAAAGTCCCGTATCAGCAGGCCTATAACGCATATATAAAAGATAGTTACGGGAACACCCAAATAACGGATCAAAGACTCATTCAATGAAGTACAAAGAGCATATGAAAATAAAGAGATAAGAGGAATTCCTAAAGCATTGTAGAACTTACGGGGGAAATACATGATATAAGCAACTGCCAACAGATCACCCACATACATATACCGTTCGTGCATACCCGGCAACAAAAAAGGAAAAATCACTGCAGAAAGAAGAGCCAGACGAACCAGATAATCATTCGTTAACTGCACCCTGTACTTTTTAGCCAGCAATCCCCCTGTCAGGAGAGCAAACAGGCATGTAAGGAGAATGCCGATCCATTTAACCGTCTCATAATGATCGTCACTGATCCACATATACAGATTCGGGAACTGTAACGAAAGTGACTCATAATATTCGGACTGGGAGATGAAAACAGACAATAGCTCCGTCAGCGGTCGCCCTGCACAGTATGCCGGTAACAATGAAATCAAATAAACAGCCGGTACCAACAGAAAATAATACCATTTGACCCTGTTTCTCAACAACAATACAAAATAAAACGGGAAAAGAAGGACAGCCTGAAGCTTAAAAGAGAACGAAATTCCCAAAAACAGAATGGAAAGGAATGACCGCTTTCTTAATACAAAATAAATACTCCCCACCAGAAATGAGGCATACACCGAATCGCATTGCCCCCAGTAAGAGCTATTGATCAGAACTGTCGGCAACAGCGGAACTACTGCTAAAGCACACCATCTCACCCAATCTTCCTTATACTTCTGATAGGCAATTCCCCCTATAAACCAAGCTGCAACATATTCAAAACAAATCGATACCAGCTTGATCGGAATAAGCGGTTCTCCTCCCAGTTTGGCTATTCCCAACAAAAAATATAAATAAGTCGGTGAATAATTAGCAAATTCAAAACGAAATGCCTGCCAATAACCATGCGACCGGATAAATTCGACCCACGGTTTCAAAAAGAATGTATAATCACCCGGCTCAGGAAAAAAGGGTAGCATCAATAATTTGATCAGCAAGCCTGCCAGGATCAACAAGGCCAGGAACTTTTTATTCCTGAATAGAGATTGTAAAACAGGGAGGATCTTCAACATAGTATTTATGGTATAAAAAGACCGGAGGATAGTTATACACCATTCCTTCGGTCTCCTGATTCATATCCGGTATCTATTTATTTACCTAATATATCCATTGTATCGGAAGCGATCATATATTCTTCGTCAGTCGGTACAACGATAATTGTTACCTTACTGTCCGGAGTACTGATCACCATTTCTTCACCACGCATACCGTCGTTCTTCTGAACATCGATCTTCATGCCCATGAATTCCATATTTTCGCATACAACACGACGGGTAGCCCATTGGTTTTCACCTACACCGCCAGTCCATACCAGGATATCGCAACCACCCATAGCAGCAGCATAAGCACCGATATATTTTTTGATGCGATAGTTGTAAATGTTCAATGCCATGATAGCCCGTTTGTCGCCTTCGGCAACAGCAGCTTCGATCTCACGCATATCGGAAGAAATACCGGAAAGTCCCTGCACACCACTCTGTTTGTTGATCAGGTCAGACAAACCTTTAGCATCCAGCTTTTCCTTGTCCATGATGAATGTAAGTGCGCCTGCATCCACATCACCGCAACGTGTTCCCATCAACAGACCTTCTACCGGAGTCAGCCCCATAGAAGTATCGACACTCTTACCGTTCTTTACAGCAGCGATTGAACCGCCGTTACCAACGTGAGCCGTGATGATCTTCTGTTCTTCATAAGGAACACCCAGGATTTCACAAGCACGTTTTGAAACGTAACGGTGACTAGTTCCGTGGAAGCCATAACGACGGATACCGTATTTCTTATACAGAGAATAAGGCAGACCGTACATATAAGCATAATCAGGCATTGTCTGGTGGAAAGCAGTATCGAATACACCCACCTGGCGGATTCCCGGGATCAATGCACTCATGGCACGGATACCTTTCAGGTTTGGTGGGTTGTGAAGCGGCGCCAGGTCGATACACTCAACCATTTTACCGATCACTTCCGAAGTAATCTCCACACTACTGCTGAATGCTTCACCACCGTGTACCACACGATGACCTACAGCATCAATTTCGTTAAACGACTTGATACAGCCGTATTGATCGTCAGTCAGTACGCTCAGGATAAACTCGATAGCTGCATTATGCTCAGGCAATTCTTTCTCCAGGATCACTTTTGTGCCATCCGGCTGAGTGAATTTCAGGAAAGAACCCGGCAAACCCAGTTTCTCTACGCCGCCCTGTGCCAGTACCTCATGTGTGTCCATATTGAACAACTTGTACTTAACAGACGAACTTCCGCAATTTAATACTAATATCTTCATATCTTTCTTGTTGTGTCTTTTTTTACTTTTTAGCAGCCTTTAAGCCGATAGACTGATTGCTGGCGATAGCAACCATCTTATAGATATCATCTACTGAACAACCGCGTGACAGGTCGTTGACAGGAGCAGCCATACCCTGAAGGATCGGACCTACTGCTTCTGCGTCACCCAGACGTTGAACCAGTTTATAAGCGATATTACCAACTTCCAGTGTCGGGAATACCAATACGTTTGCCTTACCGGCCACTTCGCTACCCGGAGCTTTCAATGAAGCAACCGATTCTACCAAAGCGGCATCAGACTGCAATTCGCCGTCGATCTTCAGTTCAGGTGCCATTTCTTTAGCCAGACGTGTAGCCTCAACGACCTTGTCTACCATTTCATGAGATGCACTTCCTTTTGTTGAAAAGCTCAACATAGCAACACGTGGTTCCACACCAACGATATCACGAGCCGTAGCTGCTGTAGCAATAGCAATGCTAGCCAATTCCGAAGCTGTAGGATTCGGCATCACAGCGCAGTCGGCAAATACGAGCAAACCCTCTTTGCCATATTCCGGTTTCTTTGTGAACATAAGGAAAGCACCGGATACGCAACTCATGCCCGGAGCAGTCTTAACGATCTGCAAGGCAGGACGAAGCACATTACCTGTTGTATTCTGGGCTCCGGCAATTTCACCGTCAGCATCACCAGCCTTGATCATCAGGCAAGCAAGGAATAAAGGATCTTCTACCAGAACGGCAGCCTTTTCAGGAGTCATACCTTTTTTCTGACGCAACTGGAAAAGCAGGTCAGCATAAGCAGCTTTCTTTTCATGATTTTTAGGGTCAACAATAGTAGCCTGTCCGATGTGGTTCAGACCGTAGTTTGCTGCCAGGGAAGAAATCTCAGCCGGATTTCCGATCAGAATAATGTCAGCAACTCCATCGGCCAATAAACGGTCGGCGGCTTTCAGTGTTCTTTCTTCTGTTCCTTCAGGAAGAACGATGCGCTGCTTGTCAGCTTTAGCGCGTGCAATAATCTCTTGCATTAAGTCCATAGCGGAAGATATTTTTTATAGAATTTAGTAATTGCTACTGTTTGCGGGTACAAAAGTAGGCAAAATGCAACATAGAGTTTGCAAAAAGCACAAAAGATTTGCAACCGGAGCTGCCACTTTCAGAAGATTTAACAGTAATTCACGACTTCACGCTCACCGGACAAGATTTGTTGCAGGTCTTCGGCTGAAATATTAATCTCCAGTTTGCCATTGTGGGCTACAGATATTTTACCTCGTTCTTCCGAAACTATAATAATCAACGCATCGGTCTCAAGAGACATCCCCAATGCGGAACGGTGACGTAATCCCAGGTCTTTCGGCAAACTGGCATTCTGTGCAACCGGTAAAATACAACCGGCAGCCTTGATACGTCCGTCGGCAATGATCATGGCACCATCATGCAAAGGACTATTTTTAAAGAAGATATTTTCTATCAGACGGGCATTCACATCTGCATTGAACATCTCACCGGTATGTTCATACACCGACAGGTTGACGTCCTGCTGGATCACGATCAGGGCACCGGTTTTTTTACGGGCCATATTCATACAAGCCAAAACTACCGGAGCGACATATTTTCCTTCCTGTTCGTTATTCACATTACGTTTGGAGAAAAGTTTCCCCAGAAATTTCCATCCCCGATGAGACCCCAATGCCATCAGGAAACGCCGGATCTCATCCTGAAACAGGATCACCAGCACGACAAAACCGACACTGATAAACTTATCCAGTATGGCGCCCATCAAACGCATTTCCAATACCTGGGAAACCAGGATCCACACAATAATAAATGAAACGACCCCGCTAAAGATAGCCAATGTACCCGAACTCTTCATCAGTTTGTAAGTCTGATACAGGAAAAAGGCTACCAGCAATACATCGATCAGGTCTTTTACTCCGAAATGCATCCACATAATATTATGAGTTGATAGTTGACAATTGACAATTGACAGTTTTAGTAACCAGCTTTACAGCCTCGACAGCCGCTTTTACATCATGAACACGGAGGATATCCGCCCCGTTCATCAAAGCGATCGTATTCAGGACCGTCGTACCATTCAGACTTTCTGCCGGAGAACCTCCCAGATATTTATATATCATGCTTTTACGGGATATACCGACAAGCAATGGCAGACCGAATACACCGAATTCCTGCAGATGATTCATCAGCAAATAATTCTGATCGACGGTTTTACTAAATCCGAAACCGGGATCAAGAATAATATCATTGACTCCCAACAAACGAAGTTCACGGACTTTCGAGGCAAAATAGAGCATGATCTCTTCCATCATATCCGTATAACCGGTATACTGCTGCATCGTTTGGGGAGTTCCACGCATATGCATCATAATATAAGGAACTTTCAGATCTGCTACCGTAGCAAACATTCCGGCATCCAATTCACCGCCGGATATATCGTTGATCATAGCCACCCCGTACTCCTCCACGCATTTCCGGGCAACACCGGCACGGAAAGTATCTACGGATATGATTGCTTCCGGATAATGTGCATTCAATATATCCAATGCGAAAGCCAGTCGCTCCATCTCCTCTTCCGGTGAGACTTCAGCCGCATCCGGACGGGATGAATAACCGCCTATATCGATGATCTGTGCCCCTTCCGATAAAATGGTCCGTATCCGGTCTTCAATAGCAGCCTCCGTCTGTTTCCGGCTATCGGCATAAAAAGAATCTGGGGTAACATTTAAAATTCCCATCACCACCGGTGTGGACAGAGACACCAGTGTTCCCTTCATATTGAGCGTTTTATCTAACATTCCAACTTATATTTCCAGCAAAGATACACGATTATCACTTAAATCTTCATTCTTCATTCCTCATTCTTCATTTAATTACTACTTTTGCTCACCAAATAATCACCAAACGAAAAAAAGCTATGGGTATTTCAGAACTGTACGAATTATTTATACACCATCCGCAAATAACGACAGACAGCCGTAATTGTCCGCGTGGTTCGATCTTCTTTGCCTTGAAAGGAGAAAGATTCGACGGCAACCAATATGCAGCAAAAGCACTCGATACGGGTTGCGCTTATGCTGTCATCGATAATCCGGATTATGTCACAGGAGAACGCACCATCCTGGTAGACGATGTATTAAAGGCCTTACAGCAATTAGCTCACCGCCATCGTAAGATATTGGGCATTCCCATTATCGGGATTACCGGAACCAACGGAAAAACTACTACCAAAGAATTGCTGGCAGCCGCCCTGTCCACCAAATTCAACCTACTCTATACGGAAGGGAACCTGAACAATCATATCGGAGTTCCTCTTACTTTGCTCCGATTAACGCACGATCATGAAATGGCCGTCATCGAAATGGGTGCAAGTCATCCGGGAGATATCAAGGAACTGGTAGAAATAGCCCTCCCCAACTACGGTATCATCACAAATGTCGGCCGTGCACACCTGGAAGGTTTCGGATCTTTTGAAGGAGTGGTAAAAACAAAAGGAGAGCTTTATGATTATATCCGCCGTACAAAAGGGAAGATATTCATCAAAAAAGAGAATAAAGATCTGCAGGGAATAGCCAAAGGGATCGAACAGATCACCTACGGGGCTGACGATACTTCATTTGCTTCGGGTCACGTGATCAGTTGTAACCCGTACCTTACTTTCGACTGGAAACAACAAGGCAAAATCCATACAGTAGATACGCACCTGATAGGTGCATATAATTTGGACAATGTGCTGGTAACTGTTGCCGTAAGCCGCTATTTTAAGATCCCGGCAGAACGAATCAGTCGCGCCATTGCCGCATACGAACCGACAAACAACCGCTCACAACTAAAAGAGACGGCTAATAACACGTTACTTATCGATGCTTACAATGCAAACCCCAGCAGCATGAAAGTTGCACTGGAGAACTTCGCCGCCATGCCGGTATCACCCAAAGCCGTGATCCTGGGAGATATGCGTGAACTGGGCCCTTCCAGTGACGAACTACATGCCGAAGCAGTAGCAGAGATCAAAGCCGGTAAATTCGACAAAGTATTTCTCTGCGGAGAACATTTCGTAAAAGCCGGAAAAGAATTTGCCACTTACTCGACAACAGAAGAATTAATCGAAGCATTAAAAGCAGGCCCGTTGAAAGGATATCATATCCTCATCAAAGGTTCTCATGGAATGGCACTGGAAAAGACTATTGAATTTTTATAAACCAGTTTTTTCAACTTGATCGTAACCATTCTATCTGCTTGCCGACAATTGTCAACAAGCCTGTCGATAATTGTGAGTAAACTTGTCGACAATTATCGGCAGGTCTTACCATAATTATCGGCAAGCAAACAGTTCCTAATCGTTATCAATAAACAATGCTTTCTTTAGCTTCTGATACAGGAAAGACAAGACAAGCAAGATAACTCCTAACATAATAAAGACAATAATCTTCCCTACCGTCGGCAACAGCCAGAGGTCGACAATGACCAGCTTCAACAGAACTATTCCGAAAACAGCCAGGCTTATCATACGCAGTATCCGCAGATGCAAACGCATGCCTAATGACATCTGGATAAATCCGGCAATACTCAGGGAAATGGACAAAGCCGCACTCGATTCTTCCTCCCAACCGGTCAGACGCAACATATTATTAACGGCAACGGAAAACAGGACAGTAGAAGCGATCGCAATGAACGAGGTCATCCAATCCGCACTTTTTTGCCGGAAATTATATAAACAATAATAATACCCGGCCAGCAAAAACAGATGTACAATCACAACCACCAATGCCCCCCACTGCAATAGAAACAACAAAGTATTGCTATACTCATTGACAATCGACGACAATAGCACGAATAAACAGACGGAAAGTCCGGCTGCTATCGCATAAACAATCGTATAATAACCGATCGCAAAACGCAATCGCAATCCAGCCAGCAGCAGCAACAATACCAAACAAGTAAATGCCAGGCAAGCACACTCGGCTAAAGGTGCATATGTAATATGCAAATAAAAGTCTACAATAAACGAAAGATAGATAATACCGCATCCTACCAACCAGGCAATCGCACTAAACGGAGTATATGGTATCTTCGATAAGTCCGTGAATAAGGCTTTCTTTCGTTCCATTAACCAGGCAAAAACACCGAATGCCAGACCAGTAAAAATCCCGGTAGCAAACGTGCCATTCAGGAACAACGAAGAAACGAGACCATCAGATAACGCATTCTCCAGATCCATCAGATACGAGATAATTGTCAGACAGAACAGTATATATGTAAAACAAGCATATACCGGTTGCCGGAACCGACTGAAAAGCCAAAGGACCACCACCATTTCCGTTGCCCACAGCAAGGTTATAAAAGTACCTTCCAGCTGAATCGGAATGCTGATCGAGATAAAAGTAAAAAACATTCCGGTCAGAAGAGCAAGTAACAATCCTTTGTCTGCTGCCCGTTTACGCACGGCAAAAGCGATACCGCCATTGACAAACGCTATAAATATAGTGAATGCCCCTTTGATATTATAAGGTAACTGCAATTCATGCAAAAACCATAGAGTAAAAAAGAGATACAGGAAATTATTCAACACGACCGTCATCACCAGTAATTGATTTACCTTCTTATTATCCGTACGCAGCACCGATACGACAGGCAACAGGAATATCAGGTAGTACAACGTTGAGAAAAGCAACAGGTGAAACAGTTGTGCGCTCCGGGCAATATCCAGATCCGCCACCAGCGAATATCCGAGCATGATCACATAGGTAGCGACAAAACAGATAAGTGGCAATTCTCCCCATTTCTTATACAATGCCAAGCCGAACATCCCCATATTCAGTATCGTCATATAAGTGAACAGCACCAGATAATTACCCATCCCGTTACTGACCAGGAATGGAGCTATAAAACCTCCTGCCAATGCAATAACTGCCAACTCACGCCGGTCGTACAAAACAGAGAGAAGCGACATGAAAGCCGTCAATGCCACCAGTATGATAAAAGCTGCCGTCTGACTGAACAAACCATAATAATGATAAGCCATTCCTACCGTCACATAGAAAATCGCAAAGGCACCTCCTGCCAGGAGGGAACTGAACGTTCGATACGTCTTTTTAAGCCTCTGGGATAAAAGCAGTAATCCGCCGCCGACTGCAAATCCGAGTACCGTACGGAACACCTCGTTGATCCAGTTCTTGTCGATCGCATATTTGACAAACAATCCCATGCCGACAACCAGCACCAGAATGCCGATCTTTCCAAACAGATTCTCTCCGATATACTTTTCATAATCGACCTTCTTCTTCTCTTTGACAATTCCAAAAGGCTTGATAACAGGCTCAGGTACTACCTTTTTCTCTTTAACATTCACAGAAGAACCCGGTTCTTCCGGCCGACTTTCAACAGGCTTCTCTACCTTCCGCATAACAGGAGGAATAATCTTTTCGACCAAAGGTTCCTGAACGATCACTTCCTTTGCTTTTTCGACAGATATCTCTACCGTTTTTTCAATAGTTTCTTGATTTTTTTCTTTAGGAATATCCTCTACAGACCTTTCTCCGGCCAGAGACGCTGCCTGCTGCTTCCGGAGTTCATCCAACTGAGCTTCGATATGCTTCCGCAAACTATACAGATCTTTCCGTAAGGAATCCGTATGAGTATTCATCTTACTTATATGAGAATAGAGGCTGATCCACACAACCACGATCAGTATAATGAGTAGAATTTCCATGGGCTTACATTTAAAGGACGCTACTAATATACAGATTTATTTATGATTACAGGCTATCTATGATCTTCCTTTGCTTCTCAAAGAACAAAATACGCTGTTGCTCTCCACTGACAGATATCATAGTAGATGATTTCAGCAAAGATTGCAACCAATGACGGACAATTTCGTAGGCTTTCAGATCCAATGATACAACCGTATTCAATATAAACGCACGAATAATACTGAGCCGGTAGTTTTGCGCCTCCAGATAACTGTAACTGGCATCAAAATTGATATTTGAAATATAAAACAAGATCGGATTACCCGTTTCACGATACATGCCACGGGCTGCCAGAACTTCCATATTATCCAGAAAACAAAGCAAATCCTGCTTTAAAAGACGGACACTTTCTTCATCTATCAGATGGATGCTGCGGCAATAAAGAATATCATTCACAATATACTGGAAAATTAAAGGATCCATTACGTAAGATGTTTTCCTGAGATATTTCGCTGCAGTGGCAGTCTCCCGCTGCACTTTCAATAATTTCTCCGAAGGTTCTATCTCCCTGAAATGAACTGCCTTATCCGAATGTCCATATTGATTATACCATTTACACAAATAGAAACGGATTATATATTCATAATCCAGCAAAAAGGTAGCAGGAAGTACATTCATACACTCCACACTGTTTGAAGAAGGATCGTTGCGTGCACCCCACAAACGTTCATTGTACATTCCCCACATTTTAAAATCATCCTCTATAGGATCTACGTACTCCACCAGGCTCAGCTGATAAGGACGGCTCTTTGTCGCCCATCCTCCGACCAGACTATCCAACGAGATCCCGAACTTATTGGAGATGGCTGCTATCTCCGTAAAAGAAAAAGCGACATCGCCCCTCATACGGCGATATACGGCTTCTCGTTCTATGCACAGTAATTCAACAAGTGCATTGGTTAAGGTCGCTTTGTGGGGTATCTTCTCTCTGATCGCGCTGATTAACGTTTCGTAAATCAGGTCTTTACTCATAACATCAATTTTAAGAATTGCAGTAGACAAAAATAATAAAAATAAAGAAGCTTTCCTACCTATGCTCATTTTTGACTACTTTTGTACAGTTATCAACAATATTATAATATGCACGATCTTTGTTGTATAGGTCACATCACACTAGATAAAATAGTGACCCCTAAAAACACAGTACACATGGCGGGAGGAACCGCATTTTACTTCTCGCATGCAATCAAACATTTCAACGATATCGATTATTCGTTGGTCACAGCTTTGGCTGAAACAGAAATGAAAGAAGTAGACAGATTAAGGTCCGAGGGGATCGACGTTTCTGTTATGCCCAGTAAGCATTCTGTCTATTTCGAAAATATCTACGGCGAGAATCAGGATAACCGTACGCAACGGGTTCTAGCAAAAGCGGATCCGTTCACGGTCGATTATCTGAAAGATATACAGGCACGGATCATTCACCTGGGGAGTCTGCTGGCTGACGACTTCTCTTTAGATGTTGTAAGATTCATGGCTGAAAAAGGACTTGTGTCCGCCGACTCACAAGGATATCTGCGCGAAGTCCGTGATAAGAAAGTATATGCCGTCGACTGGACTGAAAAAGAAGAGGCTTTAAAATATATCCATTTCCTGAAAGCGAACGAGCATGAGATGGAGGTTCTGACAGGGCATGATGATGTGGCAGGTGCCGCCCGGATAATGTACGACTGGGGAGTGAAAGAGGTATTGATCACATTGGGGAGTCTCGGCTCCGTTATATATGACGGGAAAACGTTCCATAAGATACCGGCTTACAAACCCAGGGAAGTAGTAGATGCTACCGGCTGCGGCGATACCTATATGACCGGTTACCTGTATCAGCGCGCCAAAGGAGCATCCATAGAAGAGGCCGGTCGTTTTGCTGCTGCAATGTCGACCCTCAAGATAGAGGCTTCCGGCCCTTTCAGTGGCACAAAAGAAGCAGTAATCCATTGTATGGAAACGGCAGAACAACGATTTCCGGAGATTTAAATCTCCGGATCATTTAAACGCCTTGCTGAATGTCGTCATCAACAGAATGCAAAGCCCCAGCAGGCCGACTACCATATAGGCATATTCCATATTGAATGCCTGTGAAATAGCTCCGATCAGCAACGGTGCAATGAGCGAACCGATAAAACTGATACTGGAAAGAATAGTAAGAGCTATTCCCACAGGTGTTTTCGACTTGGCACCGACCAAACTATAAATAGTAGGAACCATGCTGGATATTCCCAGTCCGACCAACATAAATCCGAAAGAGTTCACGATTACTTTCATTGCCATAGAATCGAACGTACTACCCAATAATGCCGAAATAAAGAAACCTATAAAAATAAAAGCTCCCGACAATTGCAACACCCGTTGCTTTCCGTATATCCGGTATGCATAATTAGCCAGAAAACGCCCTACAGTCATCATCACCATAAACACCAGGAACCCAATCTGTAAAGACTTAGGTACCTGCAATACCGATTCAAAATAAACGCCGCTCCAGTCGAACATCGCACTCTCCACCACTAATGCAAACAAGCCGACGAGTCCTAATTTGATCAGCAGCATCTCCGGCTTCCTGATATATTGCCATTTCTCCGACTTGTCGGCAACAGGCTCTTCCCGTACCTCCGCAGAAGCAACATCTTCCTGCAAATATTTACGGCTTACCATGGTCAGCAACAGGATCAATACAGCAATCAACGTAAAATGCCAGAACGGAGTGACATCTGAAACGATCATAATAAAACCGATCAAAGCCCCCATACAGGCAGCCAGACTCCATCCTCCGTGAAAAGAAGCCATGATGGTCCGCCCGTAAAGCCGCTCGATACCTATTCCCTGCGTATTCAACGATATATCGCATAAGTTCCAGAACACACCGAAACAGAACAGGAACACACCAAGCATATAAATATTCAAAGCCGTTCCTATCGCAAACAATGACAAAGCGTACCCCATAATACTGATCTGCACCATGATTCGGCTCCCCAGTTTCGACACCAGATAACCCGCCAGCGGAATCGCAACAAATTTCCCTACCGGGATCATAAATAATACAATCCCCCAGTATAAGGCATCATTTACAGTAAAGATCTCCTTGATATCAGGAATACGACTCGCCCAGCTCGAAAAACAAAGTCCCTGGGCCAGAAAAAAAGAAAGAACAGCGAAACGTATGCGCTCTTTCGGATAAACAGCATGGTTGGTAGAATTCATTTCGTCAGATTTTTTTGAACAGATAAAAGTAGGCATATTTTCGTTATGTCGGGTAGCAATCTGTAAAACAAAAAGACAGAATCGTGCGTTTTTGAACGTAAAACGTGCGATAAAGCACTTACAAGAGAGATACGCATCTAAGATAAACCACTATACTACACACAATTAACACATGGCACACTTTTTGGTTATTATCACTTAATATATTATCATCATGATCAAACACTACTTCAAAATAGGTTTCAGAAACCTACTAAAATACAAAACGCAATCCTGCATCAGCATATTAGGATTAGCAATCGGATTGACCTTTTTCACCGTTGGATACTATTGGTATAGATATGAAACATCTTACGACAGCTTTTACCCGGAATCGGAACATATCTATAATATATATACGATCGACAAACAAACAGGGAAAATGCTACCGGGTGCTCCAGTCATTTTATGCGCTGAATTAAATGAAAACTTCCCCGATGTCAAATATGCCGCTACTTTATCTAATGCCGGGGGCATATACACTTCCGATAATAAAACAATCGGTACCCCCTTATTTAAATGGGTGAATCAGAGCTATACCCGGCTTTTTCCTCCCAAAGTTATAGCCGGAAACATAACAGATCCCATCCCGACAACCGAAGATGGAACAAAAACGAATCTGATGGTAACCCGCAGATTTGCCTTGAAATACTGGAAAACCCCGGAAGAGGCAATTGGTAAAACACTCACCGACCAGAATAAATTCACACAGACAATAACAGCCGTTATTGAAAATCCTCCCTCAAACAGCATCTTTCAGGCAGATGGCTATTATAGTATCCAAGTCGATAAAAGCCATTATACCAGCCGTTCGCCGGAATATTACTGGAACTATCCACCTAATGAAATGTATGTATGCCTCCATGAAAATACAGATGTAAAAGCATTCAGTCGGAAGCTACGTACCTATTCGATAAAAAATCAGTTAAACCCCAATTTATATATCGAAATAACCCCTATCACAAAAACAAGATACCAATTGGGGGCGGAGATGTCCTTCAATCTAAACTATATCCGGACCTTTGTTATTTCCGGATTATTATTGCTATTCTGTTCCCTGTTCAATTTTATCAACTTACAGGTCAACCGCATCTTTGAACGTTCCCGCGAATTTAAGCTACGAACCTCTCTGGGAGCAGTAAAAAAGAATTTGTTCTGCCAGATCATCATTGAGATTTCTATCCAGGTGCTGTTAGCCTTGTTAGTCGGGGTCTCCCTGATAGAGCTGACAACTCCTTATATCGAACAACTATTGGATACGTCTATTCAAAAACAGGAATTATTCATAGACTTATTACAAACGGGAATATTCGGCTGGACTCTTCTGTCATCAATCGTCCTGCTTATCATCAGTCGCTTTATCCATAAGCAATCAAACGATTTCAAAGCAGGTCCCCAATTATTCCATACGGCCAACAATGAATGGATCCGTAAAATCAGTATCGGACTACAGCTAGGTATTTGTGTCGGCTTCATGTTTACCGCACAAATATTATTCCTGCAAATCAACCGGATGAAAAATACAGCGATGGGATTTGATACCGACAACCTTATACAGGTTAATATATCCTCACAAATCTACTCACAATTCATTGATGAGATAAAACAAATACCAAGTATTACCGATTGCATACGCGGAGGAAATTTCCGGCTAAGTCATGATAACTGGCACACCGAAAAAGAAATAGGATGGGAAAACAAACCGGCCAATGCTTCTTATGAGATCCAGATGATCCAGGCTGGCATAGACTTCGCACAAAAGATGAAAATAACATTGAAGAAAGGACGTTACCTGGAAGATACAGACATGCAATCGGATGATCCGTCCGGTATCGGATGCCATAAAATACTTATCAACGAACAAATGGCCCATCTGCTTGACACCACCGACCCAATCGGTAAAATGATTAGTAGAAAAGACTATTTGCTAAGAGGGACGGACGATACACCTCCGCTTTATTTTGAGATAGTAGGAGTCGTAAAAGATTTCCACGGCCTAAGCCTTCGAAATCCAATACCTCCCACAATCATTGAATATTATAATTTCTATGATTACTATTTATATTTACGGACTCTACCCGGAAAGGAAAAAGAAGCTTTAAAAGCCGTAAAGGAATTGATCAGTCGTATAACCCCCGAAGGATTTCCGTTGAGCGAGACAATGACAGTCAACGATCAGTTGGAAATACTGACCCGCACCGAAAACGCCAGTCTCCGGTTATTCACCTTACTGGCCGTTTTATGCGCATTAATTTCCATCTTTGGTATTTATTCTATTTCTTCGTCCAATATGCAGCAGCGAAAGAAGGAAATAGCCATCCGCAAAGTGATGGGAGCCACGTCTCGTGAGATCATTGATATGTTCTTGAAAGAATACACAATCATCACTTTGACAGCCAATGCCATCGCCTTACCTGTCGGCTATCTGTTCGTTCAAAAATGGCTGGAACAATATCCGCAGAGCGTTCATATCCAACTCTGGATGTTTATAAGTATCCTGCTGGTTACTATCCTGTTAGTTATACTGACAGTTTTAGGACAAGTGGTTCGGGCCGCAAACGGAAATCCGGCAGATGTTGTAAAAAGCGATTAAAACTAAATGATGGAAAGTCTATACCCCGGAATAGCTCTTCAACCAAAAAGTTCTGAAACAATTCAAATAAAAAACATTTTAAAAGCAGCTACATATCAATGTCTTACATTTAAATATATTATTTTTCTCATTTATTATTCAATAGAGATGCAGCCTTTTTGCAACTTCTATCATCTTATTAGTCGTACATAATTTATTAACACTAAAATAAAAGAAAAATGAAAAAGACGTTGAAATGGTCGCTTGTGATGATGTTAGCAGTAGTTGGTTTAACTTTTGCTTCTTGTAGTGATGATGACGATAACACTCCGACAGTAGGAACTGTAGAAGATGTTAATGGCGAATTCACAGGAAAGATGACTTATACTAAAGAAGCTAAAGCAACAGAAGCAGATCCTACAGCAACAGAATTGGAACTTAAAGTTGCAAATGACTCAATTCAGTTTGAAAAATTCCCTTATCAAGCATTAGTAGTAGCAATCCTTGGTGAAGAAGCTTCCAAACCGATCATCGCACAGATTGGCGATAGCCTGCAATACAAAACAATCTACACCGCTACAATGAATGCGGCAAAAGATTCTGTCGTTATGACATTAAATCCGGATCCATTGAAAATCTCTATCGAAGCATTGAATATGGAAGTTGAAGTAAACATTGAAGCACCTAATAAAGCTTCCTATGCAGTAAGCGACAAGAACTTGAAGTTCGCTTTGAAAGCAGCCAGCGTAAAAGTCGGCGAAACCGATTTTCCTTTCACTCCGATGGACTTATCATTTGATATGAAGAAAAAATAAGACTAACTCTATCCAATATAAACGGAGAATGTTTCATTGAAAGCATTCTCCGTTTTTTTATAGTACGACGACAGATTCTACATTATATATTTATAGCGCGTTAAACTTTTCTCACCTTCCTTCCGCAACAGATTACTTTCAACCGCCTCTTTCAAATCGCGGCTGGCTGTAGCGGTTGATAGCTCTTTAAAATATCTCAGATAATCTTTACGAGTAAAGGTTCCATCTTTTATATGCTCCCTGAACAATGCAATCCTGTCCCGACCCGAAAGTGTCACATTCTGCGACTGTAATAATTCTTCAAGCGACTCTTCCACTATTCTTAGCATAAATTCAACAAAGACAGTAGATTCTCCTTTTGAATCTGCAATAGCTAATGTCCGATAATACTCTTCCTGATTTTCTTTAATAAGAGATTCTACCGGTAAATATCCGAATACCGGATTATACTTTATCAAAATAACACTTTGCCACAGACGTCCCATTCTTCCGTTTCCATCGAGAAAAGGATGAATAAATTCAAACTCATAATGAAAAACACAACTCTTGACCAGCAATATTTCATCATCATTTTTCAAATAATGGAATAAATCATTCAACAACGATTTAACAAGAGTTCCTGAAGGAGCGACATGTGCCAACTGTTCCCCTTTTATGATACCAACAGATTTATTCCTTAATCTGCCAGCGTTTTCAACCAATCCATCCATCAATATCCGATGTGCCTCACATAAGGATTCTATACTGAAAGGATCAAAAAGTTCGATATTTTCATAAGTACGGATTGCATTTTTCACTTCAGTAATATCCCTCAATGGGGCTATTACGCGTTTGTTTTCCAATATTGACGTAACCTGATCGAAAGATAATGTATTTCCTTCAATGACAAGAGATGAATGAATAGTACGAATCCTGTTCTTTTTTCTCAATTCAGTAGGAGGCCTATGTAAACAGGCTGCTTTTATTTCACCTAGTTTTTCTGAAATCGAAGCAACCCTTGCCAATATATAAGGTGTTATTTTATAAGGAGGTTTCATTGTGATAGTATCATTTGATAGTATCAAAGATAGGGAATATATTTATGCAAACATAAAAAAACCCTTCCCGTAATGTAAATTAACATTAAACCGGAAAGGGATTCTTATATGGAATAATCTCTGTCGGATTGCTTCTCTATAATTTTTCTTTTAAATATTTACCTGTATACGATTCCGGACACATGGCCACCTCTTCCGGCGTTCCGGCACAAACCAGATAACCACCTGCGTTACCGCCTTCCGGACCCAGATCGACCAGATAATCGGCACATTTGATCACATCCATATTATGTTCGATGATCACGACCGTATGACCTTTGTCGATCAGCGCGTTAAATGCCTTTAACAAGGTCTTTATATCATGAAAATGCAGACCGGTAGTCGGTTCGTCAAACACGAACAAGGTCGGCTGCTGCTTTTCCTGTCCCAGATAATATGCCAGCTTCACACGCTGGTTCTCACCACCGGACAAGGTTGAAGAAGTCTGTCCCAGCTTGATATAACCCAAACCGACATCCTGCAACGGCTTCAGCTTCTTGATGATCTTCTTTTCCTGCGACCCGGTATGTTGTTCAAAAAATTCGATAGCCTGATTGACTGTCATTTCCAGCATGTCATAAATATTCACACCGAAATATTCCACATCCAGCACATCCTGTTTAAAACGCTTTCCATGACAACTTTCACAAACCAATGTAATATCTGCCATAAACTGCATCTCTACCGTAATACGCCCGTCGCCTTTACACTCTTCGCAACGGCCGCCTTCCTTATTAAAAGAGAAATAGGCTGCCGTATATCCTAATTGTTTCGCCAACGGCTGTTCGCCGAATAACTTACGGATCTCGTCGTAAGCCCCGATATAAGTCACCGGATTGGAACGCGAACTTTTACCGATCGAGTTCTGATCGACAAACTCGATTCCCTCGATCATCTTCATATCACCTTCCAGACCCGAACAGTCCACCATCAGACGGGCAGCCTCATCCAGATAATGCTTTACTCCTTCATAGAAGATGTCACGTACCAATGAACTCTTTCCCGAACCGCTGACACCGGTAACCACCGTCATCACATTCAGCGGAAACTTCACATCGATCCCTTTCAGGTTATTTTTGCGTGCCCCTTTTACTTCTATATAATTATTCCACAAACGGCGGAAAGTAGGAACTTCTATCTTATCTTCACCCGTCAGATAACGTACCGTATGGCTGTTACTACTGGTCTGCAGGTTGTTGACATCCCCCTGATAAACCACTTCGCCACCCAGACGTCCCGCCTTCGGACCTATATCGATAATATAATCGGCAGAACGGATGATATCTTCGTCATGTTCCACCACGACAACGGTATTACCCAGCGCCTGCAACTGACGCAACACTTTTATAAGCAAATCAGTATCCCTCGAATGCAGTCCGATACTCGGCTCATCCAATATATATAAGGAACCGACCAGACTACTACCCAACGAGGTTGCCAGGTTGATACGCTGGCTCTCACCACCCGACAAAGAGGCCGAAAGGCGGTCGAGCGTCAGATATCCCAATCCTACATCCAGCAGGAACTGCAGGCGGTTCATGATCTCCGTCAACAGACGTTTGGCCACAGCCGCATCCGTTTCGTCCAGTACCAGATTATCGAAAAAGGCTTTTGCTTCCGTGATAGGCAGCGATACCAGTTCGGAGATATTCTTTCCCCCGACTTTCACGTAAAGCGCTTCCGGCTTCAGACGTGCACCTTTACAGGAAGGACAGGTCGTCTTTCCACGGTAACGTGCCTGCATCACACGGTATTGTATTTTATACAGATTCTCTTCCACGAATTTGAAGAAGTCATCGATCCCATGCAATCCCCGGGCCCCATGCCACAGCAGATCTTTTTCCTTCTGCGTCAGGTCGTAATAAGGGCGATGAATCGGGAAGTTGTATTTCTCACTCTTAGCAATGAACTCTTTCAGCCATTCTCCCATCACTTCGCCTTTCCAGCAGACTACCGCCCCCTGGAAAACCGACAAGCTCTTATCCGGCACAACCAGATTCTCATCGATACCCAGCACCTTACCAAATCCTTCGCATACCGGACAGGCACCCAACGGGTTGTTGAAGCTGAACATCATATCGGTCGGTTCGATGAACGTAATACCATCCGCCTCGAACTTCTTTGAATATTCTTTCACCACCGTTCCCTCGGTAGCATAAATACGGATAATGCAGGTATCATGCCCTTCAAAGAATGCCGTTTCCGCCGAGTCGGCAAGGCGGCTCTTCAAGGTCTTGTCGTCCGAAACAGCCAAACGGTCGATCAGCAGTTCGATATTTTGGGAAGCAAGCAAGGCTTCGTCTGCCATTACTTCCTGAATACGGTAAGCCGTATCGTCGATCGACAAACGGGTATATCCCTCTTTCTGCAGGATCTCCAACTGTTCCTTCATGCTCCGGCCTTCCGGCAAAACGACCGGGGCGAACACGGCAAAACGGGTTCCCGCCGGATACGACAGGACCTCGGTAATGATATCTTTCACCTGGTGCTTCTTCACCTCCATACCCGACACGGGCGAGATCGTCTTGCCGATCCGGGCATAAAGCAACCGCAGGTATTCATAAATTTCCGTAGATGTCCCCACTGTTGAACGCGGGTTACGGGTATTCACTTTCTGTTCGATAGCGATGGCCGGCGGAATACCTTTGATATAATCACACTCCGGCTTGCTCATACGCCCCAGGAACTGGCGGGCATAAGAAGAAAGGCTTTCCACATAGCGGCGCTGCCCCTCGGCATATAACGTATCGAAAGCAAGTGATGATTTCCCGCTGCCGGATAATCCGGTTATGACGACCAGCTTGTCGCGTGGGATCTCTACATCAATGTCCTTCAGATTATTGACACGAGCCCCTTTGATAAATATAGAATTATTTTCAGACATAAATCTTTTCCTAATAAGGATACAAAAATAGCAAAAAGAAACGAGAACCCGATTCTTAGTATCAAGGTATTCGGGTTTGTTATTATTTATTATCTTTGCCCCCAAATGAAGAAAGTGTTACAATAATCTCAAACCAGACAAGATTCATGAACAATCAGTATATCCGCCTGCTTCTGGCAGTGTTCCTTTGTGTAGTTACCTCCTGTTCGACTACACGCCAATTGCCTGTTCGTCAAACAGAAGGAAAAGACAAACGGGAATTCAGGGGAGCCTGGATACAGACCGCTTTTCAGGGAGAATATAAAGACATGACCCCGGCACAGATGCGAAAAGATTTTGTGCGCAAGTTGAATTACCTGCAATCCTGCGGTATCAATGCCATCATCTTCCAGGTCCGTCCCGAAGCGGATGCTTTCTATAAATCGGACATCGAACCCTGGAGCCGCTTTTATACCGGCCAGCAAGGCGTCGCCCCGGCAGGCGATTTCGACGTAATGGAATTCCTGATCAAAGAATGCCACAAACGGAACATGGAGTTCCATGCCTGGCTGAACCCTTACCGTGCCAGCACGGCAGGTAACACCCGGTTTGCCGACTCTCATATTTACAACCAGCATCCGGAATGGTTCGTTACCTATAACAAGCAGATCCTGTTCGACCCGGGACTTCCTCAGAACCGTGAGTTCATCTGCAAGGTGGTACGCGATATCGTCAGCCGTTACGACGTGGATGCCATCCACATGGACGACTATTTCTATCCCTATCCCGCCCCCGGAATGCCTTTCCCCGATGATAACAGTTTCCGTAAATACGGTCTGAATAAAGGATATACGGAAGCACAGCGCGGCGACTGGCGCCGGGAGAACGTGAACACCCTGATCAGTGAACTGAAACGGACGATACTCCTGACCAAACCCTGGGTACGTTTCGGCATCAGCCCGTTCGGCATCTACCGGAACAAGAAAAGCACGCCCGACAATTCCGGCAGCAACACCAACGGCTTGCAGAACTACGACGACCTTTATGCAGATATCCTGCATTGGGTAAAAGAAGGCTGGATCGACTATAACATGCCACAGATATACTGGGAGATAGGCCATTCGGCAGCCGACTATATCACCCTGATCCAATGGTGGAACAAGAACGCAACCCCGGCAGGTCCTCACCTTTATATCGGTCAGGACGTGGCACGCACGATGAAAGCCGACCAGCTGACACGTAAAATGCTCTACGAACGTTCGCTGTCGAAAATAAAAGGTAACTGCTTCTGGCCGGCCAACGAACTGTTATGGAATAACAAAGGCGTGGCGGACAGCCTGAAAAGGAACTACCACCGTTATCCGGCATTGATCCCGGCCTATACCCACATGCACAACCGGGCTCCGCAGGAGGTGAAGAAATTGAAAAAAGAATGGACCCAGGATGGCTACATGCTGCACTGGCAGGCAGAGCAAAGTCCTACAAATCCGGAGCTTGCCTCCTACTTTGTCGTTTACTGTTTCGAAGATAAAGAACCGGTCGATCTCAGCAACCCGGCCAAAATAGCAAAAATCACCCGGGACACAAGATTTTTAATGCCTTATAATAACGGAAAGAAAAAATATCGCTATATTGTGACCGCTGTCGATCGTTTCCATAACGAAAGCGAAGGTAAAAGTATCAAGGTAAAATTATAATGATTGTCTATGTTCTCTTCCGACCTGAGATATAGCAAGTTCACGGATTGTGGCTCCTGTCCTGAATACAGGAAACACATCTTTAAATATCGTTCTTATCCCAAGGGAATCATCATTCCCCGGGAACGTTGCCTGCAGAATACAATCTATTTTCTGCTGAAAGGAAGTGTACAGGTCAACAGCGAAGAACATCCCGACACGATCTTCGAGGCAGGGCAGTTTATCCTGCAACCGATCGGTTCAAAGGTCGAATTTAAAATACTTGAAGCTGCCGAATGTATCTTGTATCTGTTCGAGCGACCGATGAATGTCTGCAACGAACGTTTTAATAAAGGAGCAAGCATCGCAGAGACTTCACGCATCGAACCGGTCGTGATGAATATGTGTCCGCCTTTGCAATATTTCGTGGAAGGGATCAGAATGTATCTGAACGACGACCTGCTGTGCTCCGGTTTCCTGAATGCCAAACGGACAGAACTGGTGTACCTGCTCAACTGCTACTATACATTAAAAGAACTCTCTGCTTTCTACTCTCCGATTTACCGGTACAGCAAGAGCTTCCGTTATTTCATTATGCAGAATTATATGAAGGCAAAAGATGTGGAAGCCTTCGCACAGATGGGTGGCTACAGCACGCCGACTTTCCGCCGTCTGTTCAAAGAGACATTCGGCGAACCCGCTTACCAATGGATGCTGAAAAAGAAATGTGAAGACATCCAGAACGATCTTACCACTACCGATATGTCGATCTCCGAAATCAGCTATAAGTATGGTTTCGAATCACTTTCCAACTTTTCCCATTTCTGCCGTGCCAATTTCGGCATGTCTCCCCGTGCCTTACGGACGAATAAAGAAGAATAAGCAGCAAAAATCAACAGCTTTCGCACTTTTTACAACTTATTGAATAGAAAAAGCAATTTTCTGCATGTTTTTTCCCGATATATTTGCGACAGAAACAAAAGGAATTGAATTTCAAAGAATATTCGGTGATGATAAAAGGAGAGATAGGTTGCTCATGCGGAATTGCCGCTTGCATATTAATGATCATTACATGTTTCATTAAATGCAGTACAAAGGAAGAGCCGGAACAGTCCTCCTACGGTTTTATCTCATATTCGCTGAAATGGGAACAGGCCTTGAGCGGCCACGAGAGTCCAAAGAAAGTACGTTACTGCTTCTATCCCCTGGAACAGGGTGCGATGACACAGATCGAAGGCGATGCCGACGGACTGAAATTCACCTTACCACCGGATAAATACCGCTTACTGGTTTTCAATTGTGATGCCGACAATATCGCATTCCGCAATATGAATACATTCGAAACGGCAGAAGCATACATTCCGGCAACGAAAGCAACCGGATATACGACATCAGGACGTATTCCTTTATATGGAATAGCTATTGACGAATTGGAGGTGGAAGCTAACGAAGGGATCAGCAATACACGTGAGTTCAGCATGGCTTCATTGATCCGCGAAGTAACGATCGACATAAAAGTCGACGGTATGGAGTACATAAAAGAATGTAAGGGTGAATTAGCAGGAGTTCCTGCCGCTTTCAACCTGAGTAAACAAGAGATCGTACCGGAAAAAACAACAAAAGTAAACTTTGAAACCGCTCCTTCAAAGGAAGGAGTTAAAGCAAACATTATGATATTAGGAACCGCCCCCAAACATGGAGAAACCCCTCCCCCTACCCCCACAAACGAGGTAAAGCTGGATTTCACCCTCAATGACGGCAGTACCTCTTCCGCAACGCTCGATTTAGGAGAATCGATAGGCAATACGGAAGGAAATAATATCAATGTAAATGTATCCGTAACGGTAGAAAAAGATGCTTCCTTCACTGTAAAGATCAACAACTGGGAAGTTTCTGCCGGTGACGACATGGTCATTGAATAATCCAAATAATAAACAATCAAAAGAGTTCAAACAATTTAATTTTATAATTATGAAAACATTAGTATTAAGTATGATTTCAATTGCTGCAACAGTTGCAGCAATGACCGCTTGTACAAGCGAAGGTGACCCAATAGATAATATTGATAATGGACAACCGGTGGAGATACAGTTGAATGCAGGAGTTATTACAACAAAAGCACCCATAACAAGCGATAATAATGGTAAGTTATCAAAGGCTTTATCTGATATTCAATTTGTACAAGCAGCAGACATTGCGGAAACGCCCGCATGGAGCGAAGTAAGCAAAATAGCATCTGCTGCAAGTATCAAAACAGAAGATATCTCTACAGGTAAAATTACATTTGATACTCCACTTTACTATAATGTTAATTCCACTTTAAAATCATGGTTAATCGGCTACTGGCCTAAAGCAACTGTAGCACCAGATGCTTCGAACAAAGGAAAATTACAATGGACAATAACAGGGTGTGAAGATATTTTATTATCAGCAGAAGTTTCTGGTAATAAAAATACAGATGCAAGAATTTCTTCTATAGAATTCAAGCATCAATTACTTCAGATGCAATTTAAATTTATTGCAGAGGACCAAAAAGCTATTGACACTTGGGGTGATGTTAAAAGTATTGCTATTAAAACCAAAAATTCAAATGTACTTGTAAATTTACCATCCACTATAACATATACATTAGCATCTACTGCTACTCCTACATTAGAATGGAGTGTCCCAACAGAACTAACAGCCTTTGCGGTTACGGTTACAGATGGAACAGCAACATACACCAACAACAAAATCACAGATGCAAATCCTATTAAATTATCTATCACTGAAGCATTAGGTGGCTATATAATGGTACAACCTCTAACAGCAACAACAGATTATATTCTTAATATCACGACAAGTAATTCAACAGCAGAGGTTCCAATTACTTTAGGAGATGTTCCTGCAGCAGGAAAAGCATATGAAATCAAACTTACATTTAAAGCTAGTGCTATAACAACTTCTGCAACCATTACAAATTGGGTAGCAGTTCCAGGAGGAGAAGGTACTGTTGAATAACAGTATACTGAAAATAAAATTAGAGTGTTTAAAATGGTTCATATTTGCATTACAAATGCAATTGTTACTTTTTTAAACACTCTGACTCTCTACTAATTATTTGCCATCAAATATTACATGAAAAATTTAGCCTCATACTTATTGCCCCTCATTCTCATCCTCACCGGATGCAGCAATGAAATCGGGATAGAAGAGGAACCTCATCCAATAAACGAAGTTCCTGTTCCTATTCTGATTATGCCAAAAGGGATTGATGCTACAACTAAGGCATTAGTAGATGAGTTTACAAAGGAGAATATCAATGAAATAGGTATTTACGGAACAAGTAATACAAAGGTTATCTACAACGGGATTTCTCCCAGCCAAATAGGAAACAATCAGGAACTAATCTTTACAAATACATCATTAGTTTATCCGGCAGATGGAAATTCAATTACATTAGCAGGATATTCCCCCCGCCAGTCAAAAGGTACAGCCTATACAATCAATAATAACTCATTACAATTCACACTGACCGGCGAAGAAGATTTGATGTACGCAGCTTCAATCAATGCCGGAAATAAAAAAGCACCGGAAGCTGTCAATCTGAATTTTACGCATAAACTAACCAATGTAAAATTCAATCTGGTAAACGGGACAGATAATATTCTGCCTGACGGATATATATCCATTACAACCGATACACCCAATAGCGGAAGTCTGGACTTGTCTAATGGTACAATAACAATCGATAAAACTTCCATAACAACATTCGCATTATCAACTAATATCAATGCAAACACACTGGCTAGCAAGGATACAATATCCGTAAATGAGAATTTACTTCTATTCCCCGAACTAGCTTATACTTTCAAACTAAGGATCGGTGATCAATCTTACAACATACAAATAGATACAGCGAACCAACCTGCATGGAAAGAAGGTATTTCCTATTTGTTGACAATCACGATCAAGAAATTAAACACTTTAAAATCATTCACTAAATCCGACGACAAAGCCGAATCGTTATCCAGTTCTTTTATTCAAGGTAATTTCACACAAACAAAAAAATAACAATATGAAGAATATAAAGCTATTACTCTCTGCTCTTTTCATAGCGACTTTCAGTTGTAACAATGATGGCGATGTTATAAAATCCACCAATGACGAAGGGAGTATCATACGCTTTGGAGGTAATATCATTATAACGAAAGCAATCATCGACAATACAGCTTTTCCCGATAATGCCCAGGTCGGTATATGGGGTTGGGGACATAATAAAAACAATTCGGAAGGAAATATGACTCTCCGCAAGGACCTCAACAACTCCCTTTACACGAAAGTTGCTGGTAGTAATGAATTTACCTGCGATGCCCATGCCCACTATCCCATCAACCCTGACACTTTACTAAACTTTTACGCTTACTACCCTTACACCGAAGCAGCTACTGCCACCCCGTTAAGTATACCCTTTGACCTAACGAAGCAAAATGACATCATGTGGGCGACCCCCGCACTAAACAAAGACAAAACAACAGGCGACAACCCCGTCAATCTATCTTTCAACCATATCCTTTCCGCCATCACGCTCAAATTCAAGAAAGCGGATGATATTAAAGAAGATATGATCATACAGAGTATTTCGATGGAGAACTACCCATCAACCATACAATTAAATGTACAAACCGGCAAGTTAAACGCTACCGCTTCAGCAACGCCTTATACACTGGTCGACAACATCAGTAAAGAAATAACACAGGATGAAGAAACAATCGTAACAAACTATCTTCTTTACCCAATAGAGAAGCCTGTTTTCATTGTTCAAATGAGTGGTAAGAATTATCGTATCGAATCGACCAAGGCATTTGAAGGAGGGAAAAAACAAACCTACTCATTCACTATACAAGCCCAGGATATCACGATATCAGGCAGTATCAACCCCTGGCAGGATGGCGGCACAAGCAACGAAACGGTTTATTTCTAATGATTATTTTTATCCATGAACAAATCTACTAAAGAAAAAACTATCCAAAGCCTATATTCATCAGGGTTTCAAGGTGACTTGGCCATTGCAGGTTCATTTGCCGTCTGCTTCAGCTGACGGATTAAAAGTAGTTTCTCTTTTTTGGCTTTAGCCACATTTCTCTTAACAAATAGAGACTGTTAAAATGGGAACTAAGGCTCTAATAAATAAACTATTGACTAATCCGTCAGCTGAAGCAGACGACAAATAAACCTGTAACTAAGCATACCTTGTTTATGACTGATGGCTTATGCTCGAATAAGCTCAAATCTTTCTTAATAGGGACATTGGCAGATTATTACCTATTGGACATTGTATTCATCTCACAAAAGTTTTCATAAATAATTCATTCATTCCTTCATATTCAATATAATTCTCTGATTAAATGCAATATATAGATGAAGGTTATTTATAGGATGAAGAAAACAGTCTTATTCTCGAAAAATTCCTTCATCTTCTTTTTTAAAACAGACAGGAGTTCAGACTTACTCTTTCCAGAACAAAGGAAAGCTCAAATAGTAAGCCTGTAAGAGATGAACTAATTATCTATAATCCCGAAAGTTATAACATTATTATTGTTTGTCATCTGTCGAATGCTTGTTCGACAGATGTGCTACAAGCGTTTTCCAGTTGTCAAATAAGCGTGCGACAACTGGAAAACAGAAAAGAAGACAGGACTACTGAATTAAATAGTCATAGGTCGCATGTTAGAACAAGATTAACTAACAGATAATTTCTCAATGAATATTTCCTCTTTTTATAGTATAGGATCATACAGATGAATAAAAAACAAAGAACTTTCATTCATGTCAATTACTTTCATTCATATATAAACACGAGAGAATCAGTTATATAATGCAGTGAATGAATAAATGAAGGAATTATTTATGAAAACTTTTATTGTATCAGTATATCCTATATCTATAAACAAAATAAAGCATTGTATTGTAAGCTTTGCTTTATAAAAGATTCAATTATTATCATGTTTGAAACAAATAGTCTCCTTTCTTTTTTGCCCGAAGGAAATATTCTATATCTTTGTCACACCGCTTGTTATTGAGCGGCAACCAAAATACTTTAGTTATGGGAAAGTTTATCAATCCCTTCACCGACTTCGGTTTTCACCGGATTTTCGGTCAGGAGGTACACAAAGAGTTATTAATTGATTTCTTAAATCAACTGCTGGAAGGCGAACGCCATATCAGCGATATCACCTTTCAAAATCCGATCCTCCAACCGGAAACGATTGAAGACCGGGGAGTGATATTCGATATTCACTGTAAGGATGACAATGGCGGTTGGTTTGTGGTGGAAATGCAGAACGGAGCCCAACCCTACTTTTACGACCGGGGTATCTATTACTTATCGCGGGCTATCAGTAACCAGGGGGAGAAGGGTAAAGACTGGAAGTTTAACTTGTGCCCGGTATACGGCATCTTCCTGTTAAACTATAAGATGGGAATGAACTCCAAATTCCGGACAGATGTTATATTGGCAGACCGTGATACCGGACGGATGTTTAGCGACAAGATCCGGCAGGTATATCTGGAGTTGCCTTGGTTTACGAAAGAAGCTGATGATTGTGAAACAGATTTTGAACGTTGGTTATATTTATTGAAACATATGGATACATTAGACAGAATGCCCTTCAAGGCGCAAAAGGCCGTATTTGACAAACTGCTCGAAGTGGCTGATGTGGCTAATCTGAGCAAGGATGAGCGTGTCTTGTATGACGAAGCCCTGAAACGTTATCGCGACTATAAGAATACGATTGACTATGCCGAAGAAAGAGGGGTGGAAAAAGGACGGAAAGAAGGCATCTACTCCGTAGCAAAAGCCATGAAAGAGAAAGGTCTTCCTCTCCTGACAATTGCAGAGGTAACCGGCCTCAGCAAGACAGAGATAGAGACATTATAATTTCATAATAAATATGTAACGAAAACAAGGTGGCTTCATTCGAGACTACCTTGTTTTCGTTACATATTAGTTCTATTTTTTCCATATTCTAATCAAAAAGAGCAACAGTCATTCCCCTTAACTGAAGAGCCGACAGCTGTATAGCCCCATAATCCCAGTACTACAGTCCTACCACAGTCAGCACTAGCATGCTGTTACGAGCAACACAGGTATGCTACGGATTCATTTAGTAGGTTTATTCGGCTTTCTGAATATACAAATGATCGGTCAGAACATTCGTATAAGTCTGAACCGGAATACCATCGTAATTATTCAGCTCACCGACAAGGATCAACTCAGCCTCTTCCATCCATGGCTGGAAAGAAAACTCTTTTTTATAACTAACCTCCTGCAATAAAGTCGGATTGCTTTTCAAGACGACATAAGCATCTCCATCCGCTACCTGCTTTCCTTCAAAAGCAACCATGCGTTCATACATTTTCTGCTTATTCGCCCCATTGATGCGGATAGGAGCCAAACGAAACGAATTGTTCCCCTGACGCAATACCGGAGTCAGCAACAATGTCTGATAACGTCCGACGGACACGCCGCTCAGTAAAAGATCCATATCCAACTTCAAACGGCCGTGCTCTACTTCAGCCTTGTTTTGTTTGATATTAACCAGGCCATTGTAAACTGTAGCCTGCGCTTGTGTCTGCGACTGCAACTGCATAGGGCACAACTGCATAATCAACAGAAAAAGGAATATATAGACCGGAGTTTTCATCGTTCACTTATTTAATTATATATACAATACTAACACCGAGCTTGGTCGGTCCGAAGTAGTTATTACGGTACTTATAAGCAGATTCGCCGTCTGCAGGGTAAGCCGATTTATCGTATTCAAAATGAACAAAACCGACTCCTGCTGAAAATTCGATGTTCCAATGCGGAGAAAGATACAACTGATATCCGTAAGAGAGACCACCGCCATATCCGTTACCGTCGTAGGCAAATTTCTTTTTCATCACCGACATGAAGTTCGAATTGGCAATGTCGTAATCGATATAAATACCATGAAGCCCAAAGTAATGACCGTTAAACTTTTCGTGTAGCCAGTAGCGGGCTTCGGGTTGTACCATCCAATGCTTCCACGACTTGTCGCTCACGATATCCCATCCGTTATAGTTTCCGGAAATATCCAGCGACCAGTGTTGATTGAATCCCACTTCTACGCCCAGATTCACCGTTGCGGTTGCATCGTACAGGATATTGGACTTGACAGCTACAGTCTGCGCCTTTCCCTCCCAGCCCAGACAACACAAAAGCAATGCGATAAATAGTATTTTTTTCATATTAATTTCTTTTTCTCTACATGCTTTAAAATCAATTAGCACACAAAGATAGAAAAAAGAAATATAAATAATTAGATGCAAACAAATTATGCGTAACTTTGTTACGATAAAAAACAAGGCATGAAAATCAAATTTATCATTTATAGTTTCCTCTTTGCTCTATTACTAGGTAGTTGTGACAAAGAAGAGATCAAGAGACCGACAGGAACGCCACAGCGTACGATACTAGCCTATATGATTGCCGGTGGTAATCTCGGAAGCGACATACGTGCAAACATCTATCAAATGATGAAAGTGGCATCCGATAAAGAACGAAACTGGGGGAATCTTGTCATATATTATTCAGAAAATAAAAGTAAATCTTATCTGTTTCAGATAAAAGAAGATAAAAACGGAAAAGTGATAACAGACACTCTCCGCTTTTACGAAAATCAAAGTGCGATCTTACCGGAGACGATGCACAGTGTGATCAAGGAAACTATAGAATTGTTTCCTGCCAAAAGTTATGGCTTGATATTATCCAGTCACGGTACTTCCTGGCTTCCGACAAATTTTTCTTCTTTACGTTCCTTCGGTGCCGAAGGTGGGAAAAATATGGAAATAACCGAATTAAACGAGGCTTTAGAAGGTTTTCATTTCGATTTCATGCTTTTCGATGCTTGTTATATGAGCGGCATCGAGTGTGCTTATGAGTTGAAAGACAAGACTGATTACCTTCTCGGATCGCCAACGGAAGTACTCGCACGCGGATTTCCTTACGAAGATTTCCTGCCCGCCCTGTTTAAAGAGAATGCAGACCTGGAATTAGTGACCAAAAGTTTTTATGACTATTACAGCAATAGCGGCAGTCCATATGGAACTGTTTCCCTGATCAAATCAAGCGAGTTGGACGAATTGGCTTCGATTGTTAACGACATACTGAAAGACAAAACAGAAGAGGACATTTACGCACTACCTATATCGGATATGCAGATTCTGGAATATCTGACCAGAAACAACCCGCATATGCTTTATGATTTCGATGACTTTATCCGGAACCTGGCAACCAGTGAACAGTACGATCGTTTCAATGCTTGCATGGAGAAAGCTGTTGTCAGTAAATATGCCACCCCTTATTCATTTTATTCAGAAATATATGACACTAGAAAAATAGACCATTATTCTGGCTTGTCGGTTTTCGTACCCCAGCCTTCCCTTATAAGGTTATCAGAATGGTACAAGCGGCTTGCATGGTATAAGGCGGTTTATTAATAAAAAACAGAGTCGCTATGACGAGACTTTATAGTCTTTCATAGCGACTTTTATCCTATTTACAGGCTTGCAATATTATTTATCTTTTTGCGGATATCTTCCCAAGTTACTTTATTTTGCTTCTTCGATGCTTCCAGCATCTTCTTTTCGTAAGCTAATTTAGGTATTTCCTCTTTGGCAAATTCTATCAAAAACTCAGTACCTTTAACCACATTATTCCAATCTTCTTCACGTTCTTCCGGTGACATTGCTTCTATTCGTTTTTTATTTTCTTCTGAAAAAAGATGACGTTCTTCTTCATCCATATCCATAAAGCGCACGAAATCATCATACATTTTCTGTGTTGGGAACAAGTTCCGATATTCAGGATGTGAATTCAAATATTCTATATTATCCATAGATTATTCCTCCTTTTGTTTTAAATTCATCTTCATTCATAGGCATTACAATTATTTCGATTAAGGCTCTATGCCCATCGGAGACATACAAATGTAAAGCTTCCAAATATCTCCAACAAACATAAAGTGATTTATTAATGAACGACTTATCCACACTTTTTTACCGGGTCGGAAATATATGTTTATATCTTTTCACTGTGCCGGTAGTATGATATAACTCGGCATAGAAAATATAAATGCCTGTTTGCAGTTGCTTCCCGGATAAGGCATAGCCGTCCCAGGTCAACTGTCCTTTCATGCCTAACAGTTCGTGGTTGGCGATTTCGGCAACACGGATACCGGCCAGATTGAAGATAAAGACACGGCAGCTATATCCCGGCTGGTCGAGATAATAAGATATGGTATAATGACCGGAACTCTCATCCCACTGTGGAACCTCAATACCGGTAGGTTCATCCGGACTATCAGGATCATCCGGAGAAGAAATACCCGATTGAGAATTTTTATAACCGGGTGTTCCATAACCGGCAGTGGCCGAAGCAGAGGTCCAGTTTGCAGCCGATTGTGTTTCCGCTTCAGGGTCGATCCGTTCAAGAGCTACACCTTTCTGGTCTTTCACGGAGGAAGCATGCCATTTGGAAGAATAAGAAACCTCATCGATCACAACTTCATCTTTCGTCCGAAATAACACGAGTGTAGAAGAAGTATTTGCCAGTATGGGGAGTTTGGGTACCTCAAACAGAGAAGAGGGGGACAAGATTGTATAAAAATCGGTGACACCCGACAGGTTCTTTGTCAGTAGTACATAACCGTCAGATTCAATCACCGAGGTAACAGAAGATAGCGGATAACGGGTATTCAACGTTCCATCAGCCTTACGGACAGCAATCGATAAACCGGATACCGGCAAAGCATGCCCCGAACGGTTATATAGTTCGATATATTCACTACCACCGGTAAAAGGATTGGGAAGAAGTTCGTTGATAACAAACTCCCCCGGCTCGACAGTAATAGCGGGGAGAGACGGTTCATCCGGAGTATCCGGTTCATCGGGTTCGTCAGGTGTAACAGGTTCATTTGGCTTTTCCTCTCCCTCGCCTGATGAATTAGCAGAGCCAGGAGTACCCCCACGCGGATCGGAAGAGAGATACCAACCGGAAGAAGAACGCTCCCAGGATTTACCGGGAGTGGCTTTTTCATATGTTACCTCATCAATCAGGTTGTTATCGCCGTCAAGCAATTGCAACAACTTTCCTGTATTCGCCAATGCAGACGGGAAATTATCCAACGGAACCTTTACAGCTGAAGGATCAACCACGATATCCCTGCCGGAACGATAAAGTACTGCATAGCTTTTTGAGGGAATATCAAAGGCTGTCATAGGTTTTGCTTTTCCACCATATGAAAATTGCCAACCGGAAAGAGATACGTTATGTTCCGTAGTATTATACAATTCTACATATTCAGTTTCCGGCAACTCTTTCAAGCCTTTGGGATCAGCCATTATTTCATTGATACAAACAGAATCGGAAGCGGATGGCTCATCATCATTTTCTCCTTCTTCTTCCAGCTTTACATTCTGTGAATAGCTGTCAAGAACATTCCCTTCTTCATCTGCCACACCGGTATAGGAAATTGTATAATCCTTTCCTGTCATCATTTTTTCCAAATAATGAGTATTAACAATCTTCCGGCTTTCATCAGCATATATAATACGATCAGCATTCCCGATATCGGAAATAGAAAATGTAGCTTGCTCTATTCTAACCGGAAGATCAAACACAAATTGCATATCAGAAAGAGTCAAAGGTTCCATTGATAAGAGTTTAGGTAATGTTATATCTGGTCCTGCTGGGTCATCAGGTTCTTCCTCAGATGCCAGTGGTGTTTCAGTCAGTTCATGTCTTATAATAATGTTATCAAAAGAAAACTGTGTATCATCCTTCGATTTCGATTTACAATAACAACTTATATTAAGACTTCCTGAATCACGAATATCTTGTAAATCTTTACTAACCAGATCACCTTCTTTTCTATAATGATCCTCTCCTAATAAACGGGTATAAAGTGTCCAGCGACTAGCTTCCTCTAAACAGAGTTTAATATGAATCTTTTTTCCTTCCAGTTGTCTATTTCCGGGAATAAGACGTTTAACATTTCCATTTGGCAGCCATTCACAAAGTGAGATATTATCATTTTTGCCACCAATCTGAATATAAAATAAAAGATCACTGGGTTTATCTGTTCTATAAATATAAATACGAGCATTATTATAAGTTGTAGATTTGAATGAAAAAAAGACATCTAATTCCCATTCCATTGTTGATGCATAAGGTATTAATGTATGAACAGAACAAGTATCGGCCAATCCAGAACCATCAAAACTTAACCAACCATCATTGTTGATTTTAAATTTTGCCAAATCTCCTTTCCAGGGATTAGCCGAATTAATCTCCGGACCATCAAACGTCTCAGTGAACTGTGCAAATGCACAAACAGGAAGTAATACAAGGATAAATAGAATAAATTGTTTCATAGCTATATAGTTTTGTTATAAAATTATCTATCTTTGCACGCTAATAGCTTACAACTATCCACGTGTCTTGATTTTGGATGCTGTAAAGTTATAACATTTTTTTTAAATACAATTTTAATTAGTGCTCAAAATGAAAGTAGCAATTGTTGGTGTGAGTGGAGCTGTAGGACAAGAATTCCTGCGCGTACTCGACGAAAGAAACTTCCCAATGGATGAGCTTGTGCTTTTTGGCTCATCTCGCAGTGCCGGACGTGTTTATACCTTCCGTGGTAAACAGTACACCGTTAAGGAGCTTAAGCATAACGACGACTTTAAGGGAATCGATGTTGCTTTTATTTCGGCCGGTGGCAGTACATCTGTCGAATTTGCAGAAACCATTACAAAACATGGTACTGTGATGATCGACAACTCCAGCGCATTCCGTATGGATAACGATGTACCTTTGGTAGTTCCTGAAGTGAACCCGGAAGATGCACTGAATCGTCCTCGCGGTATCATTGCCAATCCGAACTGTACTACCATCCAGATGGTCGTTGCATTGAAGGCAATCGAAAAGGTATCGCATATCAAGCGTGTACATGTATCCACTTATCAGGCAGCCAGCGGTGCAGGCGCAACAGCTATGGCAGAACTGATCAAACAGTACGAACAACTCTTGAAGGGCGAAGAACCTACAGTAGAAAAATTCGCTTATCAGCTGGCATACAACGTGATCCCTCACGTAGACGTATTCACTGATAACGGTTATACGAAAGAAGAAATGAAGATGTATAACGAAACACGCAAGATCATGCATTCAGATATCGAAGTGAGCGCAACCTGTGTACGTGTTCCGGTTATGCGTGCTCATAGCGAAGCAACCTGGATCGAGACAGAGCGTCCGATCAGCGTGGAAGAAGCCCGCAAGGCTTTCGCTGAAGGCGAAGGTATCATCCTGCAGGATGATCCGGCAAACAAAGACTATCCGATGCCTTTGTTCGTAGCCGACAAAGAACCGGTTTACGTAGGCCGTATCCGTAAGGATATCAGCAACCCGAACGGTCTGACATTCTGGACTGTGAGCGACCAGATCAAGAAAGGTGCTGCCCTGAACGCTGTTCAGATCGCTGAATACCTGATCAAGGTAAAAAACATAGGATAACAACTTTATAATCTTTCTATATAAAAAGGGACGGTCTGTTGGAGATCGTCCCTTTTCATTTTATAAGAGTAACACCAGATCAGCCTACATCACCACCATACCCTGTTTATATTGTATTATCGATAAAACAGTTTTAATTTTATCTTCTATAATCGATAATATTACACTATATTTGTCTAGTATAAAAGACAAGACAGTATGGAAAAGAATATAATAAAGTCTCTGATCATTGAATATCAGCAATTTGTTCAGAAAATAACACTGATTGAACGAGATATCCATTTATCCGATCAGCTTAATTATGTGTTTGTCGGCCTTCGCCGTGCCGGAAAATCTTATCTGATGTATCAACAGATACAACAATTGTTAAGAAAAGGGCACCGAATAGAAGAAATTCTGTATTTCAATTTCGAAGATGACCGTCTTGTAAATCTGACCGTTGAGGATCTTGATCTTATTAAAGTCTGCTACGAAGAACTCTACGCACATCGCCCGACCTTCTTTCTGGATGAAATCCAGGTTGTGGAACATTGGGAGAAATTTGCCCGTCGGCTGACAGACCAGAAATACCAGGTATACATTACCGGAAGCAATGCCAAAATGCTAAGTAGTGAGATTGCAACAACACTTGGCGGTCGGTTTATCATACAGAATGTATATCCTTTTTCATTCCGGGAATATCTAAAGGCAAACAGTATACCTGTTGAACCAGTCTGGTATTTCAAAAACCGTACTGAAATAGTTCGTACATTCTCTGAATATTTCTACTTTGGAGGATTACCGGAACTGGAACTCATTAAAGAGATAGAAAAACGTCAATGGTTAAGCAGCTTATTCAATAAAATATTTTTTGGCGATTTAATAGCACGTTATTCCATCCGAAATGATCTGGCCATGAAAGTCCTGATCCGTAAGTTAGCGGAAAGCATAAAGCAGCCTTCTTCATTCAACCGGCTGTCAAACATCGTTTCGTCTACAGGAGTTAAAGTAACAACAGATACCGTTATCGATTACCTGGAGTTTTTACAAGCAACTTGGTTGATCTTCTCCATCGAAAATTATGCCAGTAAATTAGTGGAGAAAATATCCAATCAGAAATACTATTTTATCGATAATGGCTTATTGAATCTATTTCTGATAGATCCGGAAACATCCCTGTTGGAAAATCTGGTAGCTATTTGCTTAAAGAAAAAATATGAAGATGAACTTTACTTTTATCATCAAAATATTGAAGTCGACTTTTATATACCAACACAAAAATTGGCTGTGCAGGTATCATACAGTCTGAAAGATGAAACAACACGCAAACGGGAAGTGACTGCTTTATTAAAAATAGCCAAAGTCATGTACGTAGACAAATTATTCATTATCACTCGGGACGAAGAAGAAACGATTATGGAAGATGGAAAAAAGATCACCGTTATCCCCATCTGGAAATGGTTACTTGAATAGGACGGTCTGTCGGAGACCGTCCCTTTTCATTTCTATCCGGCTTTGTTGATTCCATTGTCAATGTTTTCATCGCATTCCTTCAGTAGTATCTTCTTTAGTTTTTCTACCTTTTCAGGATATTGCCCGGACAAGTCATGACGCTCCTGCGGATCGTCTTTCAGGTTGTACAATTCAAAGACATCTTTTGCCCGGTAATAACGCAGCTTCCAACCTTCGCCGGTCAGAATGCCCGGACCGTAGTTGGAACCGAATACCACATATCGCCCGGCCGGTATTTTCTTTCCTTTTATCAGAGTAGGGAGGAAAGAAATGCCATCCTTCTTTACCGGAAGCGATACCTGAAGCATCTCCGCTATTGTCGGCAAAAAATCATAATTGGAAACCAGTTCCTGACTCTTTACCCCGGCAGGGATTATCCCTTCCCCATAAAAGATCAGCGGAATATGTACGCCGCCATCCAGATTACTCCGTTTCAGACCTGCCATACCGGCATTACCGTTAAAGATATCTCCTGCCAGGTCGCTGTAATATTTATCCGTATAGTCGTCGAACAGCGTTCCTGTTTGCATATTCCTGTATGGTTTCTCACACCGTCCTTTCTGCGAATAATACGTTTCATGGCCATTATCGGCAGCAAAAACAAGGATCGTATTCTTATCCAGTCCCAATCGGCGGAGTTCATTCATGATCGCTCCCACATTATCATCCAGCAATTTGACCATGGAAGCATATTCTTTCTCTATCGGTGTCAGTTCCGGATTATTCGCCAGTTCCGGATGCACCGCAGGGATAGCGACCGGTCCGTGCGGCAACTGTGTCGGGTGAAACAGGAAAAAAGGTTTATCCTTATTCGCACGGATAAAAGACAGTATCTTATCTAAAAAGAGATCCTGCGAATAAACCGCTTTCCCGTTCCTGTTCCATCGCTCCAGGTAAGCGGTTTCCGTTTCATTCTCTATACTCTTTCCACAATTCTTATGGGTATTTCCTTCGATCGTGACAATCTCTCCGTTGTCGAACAAGAACGGTGGATAGAATCCGTGACAGCGGACATGATCCAGATAACCATAATAATAATCCCAACCATGCTCCTTCATCTGTTTACGGGTAGCCGTAAACCCCCATTCTAGCTTACCGATCTCGGCAGTTACATAACCAGCCTGTTTAAACACCTGGGGGAGATAATAATCACCTTTACCCAACAGGATATCCTCAGCGTCTATCTCCTTTTCCATAGCAGGTATCGATGACAAATCATCCGTTGCCGGAATGAACTTACCTCCCTTCGATATCACCCACTTATCCGGATGACAATCATGGTATCCGGTCAGCAATGAGGCTCTTGCCGGAGCCGACAACATACAACCATAGGCATTGTCGAAAGAGGTTCCTTTAGTAACCATTCGGTCAATATTGGGGGTCGTAAAATGACGTTGACCGTAGGCGGACAACATTCCTTTCCCCATATCGTCGGCATAGATATAAATCACATTCGGCTTTGCCGGAGCTTGGGCCTGACACGTCATAGATGAAATGCCAACAGACAATAATGCTATATTTGATAATGATAACTTTCTATTCATACTACATTTATTAAATATCTCCCACTCTATGAAATACAAATATATCAGATAAAAAACACATACAAACCGAGGTTGTACCAAAAGTTTGTGGAATGTCCCAACTTTCGATACAACCTCAGGGTACATGTCTAATCTATATAATTTAATCTAAGGTTTTCCTTACACCGATCAGTTCCATCCCGGATTCTGTTCCAGGTTCGTGTTCAGGATCAACTGTGTTTTAGGTATCGGATTCAGATAGAAATAATCTTTCCACCCTTTTCCTTGTGAAACATAATCTCCGACACAAACTACACGCCCTATATCATCGGAAGTAACAGATGCTGCCGCATTCACATCCGAAGCCTGTACAAAAACAGAACCGGCACCAAAATACTCACCTACCTCATCAGCAGCAACCCTGACACCCAGAGGACGCTGGTTAATAAAATAATCAGCCCGCTTCCAACGGCGGATATCATAGAAACCAAAGCCTTCACCCATCAGCTCGGCCATACGTTCACGACGGATTTCCCAGACAAGCGGTTCCACCTGCGGATCCCTGTCCAGATCGAATGACGCATTGATAGCAGAAACAACCATCGGGGCAACATTGGCACGGGTACGCAATTTATTGATCGTCAGATCGGCTATTGCCTGACTGAACTTATTCTGCTCATACATGACCTCGGCATAATTCAACATGATCTCTTCAATATGGAAGATCGGCATATCGGTAACCGCTTTTTGTCCGCCGGCCTGGATAGCCGCTTCATTGTAGGTAGTATAGAACATGTAAAAATAATAACCACCATAATTACGCATCGGTCCCCAGGAGTTGGGAGATGTTTGTATCATCGGAACACGAGACAGAAACTGAGGTTGCCAGGTGTACAACGGGAACTGATGGTCGGCATCATTGATCTTATTCATATAATCAATAAAATAACGGTCCTTTTCATCCATACCTTCTGTCCACCAGGAGTTCTTATTATCCTCCGTCACCGGATTTCCATTTGTCTTGTTGGTTCTGTAAGGCGGAATACAACGCCAGTATAAACGATGATCACGATTATAAAACTCATCATTTACAGTTGCATCCGCACCTTTTCCTTTATATAAACTACTGGTCGAGATCGGTTTGCCATCCTGGCAAAGATATCTTCCGACCGTACGGGCATGCATCCCATACTTCTGCGAACCACCTCGCTCCGCTCTCGGAAACGTAGTCATGATCAGGTCGTTTTCAAACTGTTTGTACAAGATGACTCCCGGAAAACCGGAAAGATTATCCGAAGACCACAAATCAACATAATTTGCGGCAATCGAAGGATAAGCATCGAGCAACGATTTCGAAACCCGTTCACATTCGGACAAATAGGTTTCACTGCCACCCAAAGCATGGTATTTGCGCCAGGTTCCTTCGAATAAGCAGAAACGGGATAATAAAGCCCTTACACAATCACGGTTGATCGTATTTGTATTCACTCCTTCCCCATTCTCTTTAATATGCCCCTCGGCATATTGCAGGTCGCGAAGGATATTCCCAGCCACTTCATCCCGGGATGAACGTTTACCATATAATATATCTTCGTCTTCGTCGCCGACCACATCTTCCAGCCAGGGCACACCTCCATAACGAGCCAGCAGATCGTAATAACGATATGCCCGGAAGAAAAGCCCTACCGAACGCCAATGTTCTTTATCGGTCTCATTCATTTCCGACTTATCGATATTTCGCAACATAATATTCACCCGACGGATATAATCGAAATTCCAACTGTCGTCCATATTCATCGTAGACGTGATATTATCCCATTGCCAGTTGTTATGCTGTGTATTCGTACTGTTACTGTTATACAGATAATTGGCATACACATCACCTTCCACAACCGTATTTACCGCAGCGTCCGGCTGCAGATATTGCCGCATCACTGAATTCTGGAATATACTATACAAACCCCACGTATATGTTTTGAAGTTCTCATAAGTGACAAAAGCCGTCTCTTCCGTCAACTCGGTTTTAGGGAAATATTCCAGATAGTCATTATTACACCCGGTAAAAGAAAGCAGAAAGGCAGAAGCCAGATATATAATATTCTTTTTCATAACTCTTTATAGATTAAAGTTGATACCAAATGAAATCGTTCTCGAATATGGATAATTCCAACTCAAATTCTCCGGATCGATACCTGTCGGTAAATGATCGAATGTAAACAGGTTCTCGCCACTCACAAAAGCTTTCAGGTTCTTCAGGCGGATCGCATGCAGATATTTATCCGGCACGGTATAGCTGAACGTAATATTCTTCACCCGCAGATAAGCTGCATTGTATAAGAATTTATCACTGATACGTTGATTCGCCCCCTGTGAACTACCGGCATTTTCATAGATACGCCCGTAAAAAGCATTCGGATTATCTTCTGTCCAGATCTGGCCTACCTGATGCTTATAAACCGTACCGTACTGATTAGACATCGGGAAAGTGATCTCGCCGCCAATCCAGGCATCCCTCTTCCCTACTCCCTGGAGAATAAACGAAAGGCCGAAACCTTTCCAGTTCGCATACCCGTTCAGGCCATACTGGAGACGTGCCTGGCTATTCCCGATAATCTTCCGGTCACCCGGATTATCTGCCGTATTGTCGCCTGTATCGATCACATTAACACTATTCTCGTCATCCCGCAAATTCTTATATTTGATATCGCCGACATGGGAAGTGACTCCGTTGATCCGGACCACACCTTCTTTCAAGGCCCCGTTATCCATAAAATCATCAGCGGTATAGAATCCGTCCGTCACATATCCCCAGATTTCTCCTATCTCCATACCGATCCGGTAACGTTTACCGTCCTGTGCTTCGTTACGGTCATAAAACAATCCCGTATCGTTTTTATAACGAGTGATATAAGAACGGGAATCATAAAGATTGAAAGCTACACCGTAATCCACCTTACCGATCCGGTCTCTCCAGGATAAAGACAACTCCCATCCTTTCGATTTAAGGTCAGCCGCATTCTGCAAAGGGGCTTTTGCACCTGCCACAGAAGGAAATTCTTCCGAAGGGCCTAACATACCGATCGTATTGCGGCGGTAGATATCGAACGATCCGGTCAACCGGTTATTCAGGAAACCGAAATCAAGCCCACCATTAACCGACTCCACTTTCTCCCAGGTAAAATTAGCACGGACCATACCCGGAGCCTCCAGTGTCTTCGGTACATTATTGCCGTATATCCAGGGAGCATTCGACACGCTCATTGTAGGATAATAACTGTAGGCACTGATGTTCTGGTTACCTAACGTCCCGTAAGAACCTCTTAATTTCAAGGCAGATAAGAAGGACGACGCTTTCTCCATAAAAGGCTCATTCACGATACTCCAGCCTGCAGAGACAGAAGGGAAAAATCCTCCCCGGTAATCCTTCGGGAATTTAGAAGAAAGGTCGTAACGCCCGTTCACTTCCACAAAATAACGTTGCATGTAATTATAACTTGCCCGGAAGAATCCGCTTCGCAATGCATATTCCGTATAATCGTCCTTTGTCTTCGGAGGCGTCACGCCATCCGAACCACTGAGCGAAGGCAATTCATTGCTGATCATGTTATAAGCCTGTGAATACAAATATCTGTAATCTGACTTTTCCTGGTTAAACCCGGCAAGAGCGGAAATGTTGTGGGTATTGATAAATGTCTTATTATAAGTGGCAAAAGCATTTATCGTCGTATATTTCGTTGTCTTTCTTTCCTGGGTAAAAGGAGTTGTGGAGGTGGAAGGTTTGATACTTTCTGCCAATCCCTGATGCATTTCGAAATAATTCGCATACGATTCAATATCCTGAAAACTTGCCTGATATGAATACTCGAGCACAGCTTCAAATCCATCGAACGGTTTCAACACCGAACGGGAAAGGATGCGGGTGTTATCCGTTACTGTCCGCTTTTTATCTGTTTGCCTGATTACATTCGCCGGAGTCATAACCAGATACTCTTCCCCATCCGTACCGTAAGGCAATGATCCTGTCGGATGATAAGATGGAAGATTTGTTTTCCATAAATTCCCCAACTCACTTGAACCATCCATGAACGGATATGTCTTATTTCCATTATTATAACTGATATCCAAAGAGGTAGTCAGCCATGAAGTTATATCACCACTCACATAACCGGTCACATTCGTTCGCGTAAACGCATCCTTATTAGTTACCAGAATCCCATTTTCATCGGTATATCCCAAAGACAAACGGTACTTGATTCTTTCGCTTCCTCCCTGGGCCGAAATATTATGTGTTTGTTTCCAAGCTGGTTCAAACATGTCTTTCATGACGGAGTTTTCCCGCAGGAAATACTTCGTACCGTTCACTTCTGTCCATCCTGCCGGATAAGCAGAAGGATTCCCGTTATATTCAGATAGTAACCCCATATACGTCTCCAGGTTTTGCCCCGACCAGATAGATGTGTAACCACCTTCCTGTAATGTCCTGATAAAATCGGCTGGAGATGCCGGTTCCAGTATATTCATGACTTTAGAGACAGCAAAATTGTTGTTATAATTGATCGTCAGCGTTTCGTTCTTCTTTGCCTTTTTGGTGGTGATCAGAATAACACCGAAAGAGGCACGCGCACCGTAAATGGCTGCGGAAGAGGCATCTTTCAAGACAGATACACTTTCAATATCTGCCGGATTAAGCAAATAGAGATCATTAAACACCACATTATCAACCAAAATAAGCGGAGCACCTCCGGTAATAGATTCCAACCCACGGATATTCCACTTGTTTTCTCCTCCCGGAGCTGCTGAAGTAGAGGCCGTAAATCCGGGTATCGCACCCTGCAAAGCCGACCCCAGTCCGGTAACGGGCCTATCACCCAAGACCTTATCCATATTCACAGAACCGACTGCCCCTGTCAGGTTTGCTTTCTTCTGTGTTCCGAAACCGACAACGACAACTTCATCCAACGTTTGAGAATCTTCTTTCAGGTTTACTTTCACCTGTTCCCGGTTCTTCGTTGAAATTTCACTCGGCATATATCCGATATAAGAGACCTGCAATACGGAATTACCGGAAATCTGCAGAGTAAAGTTACCGTCGATATCGGTAACGGTCCCATTGCTCGTACCTTTTTCCACGACATTGGCTCCGATAACAGGTTCTCCAAATTCATCCGTAACAGTTCCGGTTACAACCTTCTTCGTCTCTTGCTGAATGACCGGAACCGGTTTGATAAGGATCTTTTTTCCCTCAATAGAAAAAGTAGTCCCAGTACCGCTCAGTATGACATCCATAGCCTGATCCACCGGTTTATTCCTGATATCGACAGATACCCGATGATGCTTATCAATAGTCGATTCGCTGTAAGCCACCGACAACTTTGTTTGATTCTCAATCTCTTCAAACACCTTTGCCAATGTGATATCTTGTCCGGTTATATTCACCGTTTGTGCATATATATGAGTGGTTATGAAAAGTAAAAACAGATATATAAATATTTTGCATAAATATTTACAAGATAAAAGGTTATTCGTTTTCATGAATAATATTAATTTTGTTGTTGAATACTATTTTTGTAATTAAGCCTATAAAAAGTGTTCTGATTTCAAACCGGGGAGTTGAGCTGCAAACAAGACTCTCCGGTCCTTTTTTTCATGGTTCTCTCTGTTTTAATAATTAATAAATGTATACCTTGTCTCCCTCTATTTTATATTTGAATCCTGCCACAATTTGCTTCAACGTATAGAGAACTTCCTCCAATGTCTCATTATGCAGGAATTTAACCGTTAGCTTTTCATCATTCAAATCCCTGGCATTCAGATAAACCTGTACACCATAATGTCGTTCAATCTCTTTTATAACGGAATACAAAGAGGCACTCTGGAAAATCATCTGTCCTTTTTCCCAGGCAAGGACGTAATCCATCCGGGCACGCTTCCGTTCGCTTACCCCTGTGTTCTTGTCAAATACAACTTGTTCATCAGGGTCAAGAATAAATGTTTCATGACTGGACCTTATATCAACTTTTATCTTCCCTTCCGCAAGCGAAGCTGTCACCTTCTCCCTGTCCGGATAAGAGGATATATTGAATACAGTACCCAATGCCTCGACCGAGAGATCGTTGGTCTTAACAATAAAAGGTTTCTTCTTATCAGGAGTAACCATAAATTTGGCTTCTCCGCTCAGATAGATATCACGGTTCTTACCTTTAAATTCACTCGGGTAAAAAAGCGTACTCCCAGAATTGATGATGACAACCGAATGGTCCGGTAATACGATATTCCGGATTTCTCCTTTCGGGACAAAACATTCCACCAGAGCCAGTTCCTCTACAGGACGATCCTGTAGATATAACCAGGATACCCACGCACCCAATAAGGGAAGAAGCAGAAATGCAGCCACCTGCCCCCATTTCCGGAAAGAACTATGTATTCCCTTCCGTTTGGAGAATCCCAACCGTCTTTCGACAGTTTCATACGAACGCTCGGTCGATGAATCTGCTTTTACCTGGAGAGTATCCCAAAGTACGTGCAGGGTTTCCTCTTTATCTTTCGATGAAGAAGGATGGAAAAACCAACGAACGAAATGTTTCCGGATATCTTCCGGCTGATCTTTCCTGAAGAAATTTTCTATAATCTGATCTACTCTTGACATGGTACAATTTCCGTTATCTATAAATTAAGACACACGAAAACGGTCCTGCACCCAAAAATTATTTAATAGATTTTCAGATGAAAAAAGAAGCAAACAAAAGCAAGGTCTTTCTGATTTCTTTCAATGCCAGATTCAAGTGGTTCTCTACTGTCTTCTTGGATATACCCATCCGTATTGCTATTTCGTCGTTCGATAAACCTTCCCTTCTACTCATTTCATAGATAGCCTTACGCTTCTTCGGCATACGACCTACAGTTAGTTTTTCCAGCAATTCCATTTCACGGGCATACAAATCACCTTCAATAGTCTGTTCGGTTTCCCCCTCATAATCTTCCAGATAACTCTCTTCTATATATTTATGCCGCAAGTGGTTCAGTGCGGCATTCTTGGCCATCCGGTAAACATACGAATTAAATGATTCTAAAGTGACAAGCCGCTCCCGGCGTTCCCAGATTTTCATAAATACATCCTGGGCCAATTCCTCTGCTATTATCTCCGATTTAACAAGATGCTCTATAAAATATTTGACTTTGGGAAAATAGTTCATAAACAGCTTTTTAAAGGCGTCATGACTTCCCAGGGCAAGTTCTTTTATATATAATACATCTTTTTCCATAAAGTATCTCCTACACAAATATAATACAAATACAATTACGCGGAGTAATTTTATACGAATCATTTACAACCTATATAGTATAAAAATGAAGAAACCAGTGACAGCAATATATTTACTGCCACTGGTTTCTTTATCTATTCCTGAAAAAGCAACAATCAATGATGGAACAACCGTACACCTGTAAACGCCATGGTTATGCCATATTTATCACACGTATCGATCACATGGTCGTCACGGACCGAGCCGCCTGCCTGTGCGATATATTCCACGCCACTCTTATGAGCACGTTCGATATTGTCACCGAACGGGAAGAAAGCATCCGAACCTAAAGATACACCGTTCATAGTATCCAACCAGGCACGTTTTTCTTCGCGAGTCAGTACTTCCGGCTTTTCAGTAAAGAACTGTTCCCAGATACCGTCTGCCAATACATCTTCATGGTCGTCGCTGATATATACGTCGATGGTGTTATCACGGTCTGCACGGCGGATCTTTTCAACCCAGGGCAGGTTCATTACTTTCGGATGCTGGCGCAGATACCAGATATCAGCCTTGTTTCCAGCCAGGCGGGTACAGTGGATACGGCTTTGCTGGCCGGCACCGATACCGATAGCCTGTCCGTCTTTTGTATAGCAAACAGAATTACTCTGCGTATACTTCAGGGTGATAAGGGCTATGATCAGGTCACGTTTGGCCTCTTCCGGGAAATCTTTATTTTGGGTCGGGATATTGGTCAGCAGGCTTTCGTCCAGCTTGATCTCGTTACGTCCCTGTTCAAAAGTGATACCGA
>OGIE01000343.1_pt1 | contig 69077 bp, 61 predicted proteins | sample 1571581 | NCBI WGS metagenome assembly OGIE01 (sample SAMEA2582021, study PRJEB24529) | metagenome | biome: Human gut stool | place: China | collected 2011 | reverse complement strand
ACTCGAACCCCCGACCTACTGGTTCGTAGCCAGTCACTCTATCCAGCTGAGCTACTGGCGCATTCAACTCTAATATTATATCATATGCAAGCACCCTTGTCAATGAGTTAATTGAATTTTACCACTTATTTTACAAAACATTCACATCACCTCTTGCCGTTTCACACCTTTATCCGCCCTTTAAATGCCATTGTTTTTTCACACTTTTTGTCAATCAAGTGTTTGTAATCATTTGTAATACTTTTTCGGCAAACTGCTCTGTTTTTAACCGGAATTTTTGTAGATTATTTATCATTCTATGCCCTTGACTTATATTCTTATTGTGGTATAATAGTAAATGTTCAATATTATGTTATGATAAAAGTAACCAACCACAATATATAGTGGTTGAGCAGAATAGAATGAAAGGAAGAGTATAGGTGAAGATAATAAAAAGAAGCGGCGCTGAGAATACGTTCGATAAGGAAAAGATAGAAAATGCCGTTGCGAAAGCTAATATCACTGTGGAGGAAAAGGATAGGCTCTCTGAGGGAGAAATAGGAGAGATAGCACAGAATATAGAGGACAAATGCTCTGAAATGAATAGGGCTATGGACGTTGAAACTATTCAGGACTGGGTGGAAGCCGATATCATGCGCCACGGCAAGTATACAGTGGCAAAGCATTATATCACCTACCGCTATGAGCGTTCTATAGTCAGACAGGCTAATACTACTGACAAGCAGATACTTTCTCTTCTTAACTTCGAGAACGAGGAAGTCAAGCAGGAAAATTCCAATAAGAACCCTACTGTCAATTCAGTTCAGAGGGATTATATGGCAGGTGAAGTGAGCAAGGATATCACAAGAAGATTTTTGCTTCCTGACGATATAGTTGAAGCTCACGAAAAAGGTCTGATACATTTCCACGACGCCGATTATTTCGCTCAGCATATGCACAACTGCTGTCTTGTAAATCTTGAGGATATGCTCCAGAACGGCACTGTCATAAGCGAGGTCATGATAGAAAAGCCACACAGCTTCTCTACAGCCTGCAATATCGCTACACAATCTATCGCTCAGATAGCTTCTTCACAGTATGGCGGACAGAGTATCACACTTTCCCACCTTGCTCCGTTCGTTCAGATATCCCGTGATAAATACCGCCGTGAGGTAAAAAAAGAGTTCGCAGAGCTTAATATCCCTGCCGACGAGGATACTATAAATAAGGTAGCCGAAATGAGAGTGAAGGCTGAGATAGTTCAGGGCGTTCAGATGATACAGTATCAGGTCATCACTCTTATGACAACAAATGGTCAAGCACCTTTCGTTACTGTTTTCATGTATCTTGACGAAGTACCTGAGGGGCAGACAAGAGATGACCTTGCGGCTATCATAGAGGAAATGCTCAGACAGCGTATCCAAGGCGTAAAGAACGAAAAGGGTGTCTATATAACACCTGCGTTCCCTAAGCTAATATATGTCCTTGAAGAGGACAACATAAGAGAAGGCTCAAAATATTGGGAGCTTACAAAGCTTGCTGCAAAGTGTACCGCAAAGAGAATGGTGCCTGACTATATAAGCGAAAAGAAAATGAAGGAGCTTAAGGTAGACAAGAATGGCAATGGTCAGTGCTACCCTTGCATGGGCTGCAGAAGCTTCCTTACAACATATCTTGACGAAAACGGCAAGCCTAAATATTACGGCAGATTCAATCAGGGCGTTGTTACAATAAACCTTGTGGACGTTGCCTGCTCGTCATATAAGGATATGGATAAGTTTTGGAAGATATTTGATGAAAGACTTGAGCTTTGCAGACGTGCGCTTATGCTCCGTCACGAAAGACTTAAAGGCACTCCGTCAGACGTTGCGCCTATCCTTTGGCAGAACGGTGCATTGGCAAGACTTAAAAAGGGCGAAACAATCGACAAGCTCCTGTTCGGCGGATATTCCACCATATCACTTGGCTATGCAGGTCTTTGCGAATGCGTAAGATACATGACGGGCAAGTCACACACAGACCCTTCAGCAACGCCTTTTGCACTTGAAGTTATGCAGCACCTTAATGACGCCTGCACAAAGTGGAGAGCAGAAACAAACATAGATTTCAGCCTTTACGGCACGCCATTGGAGTCCACAACATACAAATTTGCAAGATGTTTGCAGAAGCGTTTCGGTGTTATCGAGGGTGTAACAGACAGAAACTACATCACAAACAGCTATCATATCCATGTTACCGAGAACATCGACGCATTTGACAAGCTCACCTTTGAGTCACAGTTCCAGGCTCTCTCACCAGGAGGAGCTATCAGCTATGTGGAAGTGCCGAATATGCAGAACAACATAGAGGCTGTCCTTGCAGTTATGCAGCATATTTACGACAACATCATGTATGCCGAGCTTAACACAAAGAGCGACTACTGTCAGAAGTGCGGTTTTGACGGTGAGATAAAGATAGTAGAAGATGACGGCAAGCTTGTATGGGAGTGTCCGAACTGCGGTAACAGAGATCAGAACACTCTGAACGTTGCAAGGCGCACCTGCGGCTACATCGGCACACAGTTCTGGAATCAGGGCAGGACTCAGGAGATAAAAGAGAGAGTTTTGCATTTGTGATTTGATACAAAACCCATTGTGAATTTTGAATTTAAAATGGAACATTCGAATTTAAAATGGAACATTCGAATTTAAAATGGAACATTAACAGAAAATTCACAAACACGATTTTGATTTTAAAATGGAACATTAATATATTATTCACAAACTCGAGTTTGAATTTAAAATGGAATATATTTAAAAGTTCACAAAATATTCGCTAAAAGTTATCATATTTTTATGCATGATTTGTTATTATTTAGTTAGAAAATATCGAATAGCACAAGTCATTTTAAAAATATAAATGGATTTCTTTTAGTGCGACAGTGAAGAGCGATCATGCATTGCGCATGACCGCTCTTTTTTTCGTGGGGTGAATATATGAGCAAACGTATATCCAGAGCAACGAAACTGGCAAGGGGACAAGGATCCGGCGAGGGCGCAACGTATAAACCATATGTTATGACCAATGAGTTCAATAGCTTGGGGACAACTTCCGTCATTAAGGATTGGAAAACAGGACGTGGCGTTCATTGCCTGTCACAGGCAGAAGCTTTATGGTACTACATTCTCCGCTGGGACGATAATAATATAGATATTCGGGAACAATACCCTCTTGACCGAAATATCACACGCAAGATCGCTGACAAATATGGTTTTAAACACCCAGGAAATTCTGATCATATTATGACAACCGATTTCCTTGTCACAAAGAAAAATAATAAACTGCACGCATATTCTGTGAAACCCGACCGTGACCTAAGCAAGCGTACCTTGGAAATTCTCTGTATAGAAAAGCTCTACTGGAAACACAACAATATTGAGTTTGATATGCTTTTTAAAGAGGACGTTAACACGATATTGGCGTCAAATATAAGGCTTGTCACAGAATATTATGACGAAAGCCGTGTTTTTGATAGATATAGTAACATAAGACATAATATCGCCACGAAAAAGATCAGCTGCGATATGGAAGACAACATTCTAACCAATGACGATCTGGATAAAATATGGGGTGAATACTGCAATGAATGAGCCAATTTTTGCCGTGGGCAATATCTTATCTAACAAATATAATCATACTAGATATAGAGTGATCTCTATCCTTGGTGATACTGTGGTCTTATGTTTAATGGATACATCAAAATTTGAATTAGCCTTTTTTGATATCGAAATGGTAACAGATAGTATCAATGATGAAAGCATTATCATTGAAAAAGATGAAGATGCAATAATATTTGATAGTAATGTTCTTTCAAAATCAGCAAGAAAAAAGTTTGAAACCAAATTTAAGCTCTTACAGGAAGTTGTAAACATATATGGCCCGTCATATGCAAGACTCTATGGAAAACATGACAAACCAGAATTAAAAGAGCTCTTGAACAAATATGATATTGCGAAGAACTCTTTTTGGAGGCTATGTACCAGATACTTTCAAAGCGGTATGAAACCATATTCCCTGCTTGACAAAAAGAGTTTTGGCGTCAACAAAGGCAAAACATATCAGTACACAAATAAACCGGGACAGAAGTCCAAATATGTTGAATCAAATATATATTTAGACGAACAAACACTATCAAGATTTGAAGAAGCATTAGCAGATTACAAGTCTGGAAGACAAAAGACATTACGCAATTCATTTCAAAAAATGAATATGAAATATTACACAATGACAGAACTCATTGACGGAGTATCATCATATATCCTTATGCCTGAGTCAGAACGTCCAACGTTGGGTCAGTTTTACTATTACGCTCAAAAACACCTGACAAAGGCAGAAAAAGATCTGATAAAAACCTCTGCCGCTGAACAGCGGAACAACAAAAGACTTCTCATAAGCGATTCATTGAAAGACGTTTATGGACCTGCGGATATGGTAGAGATAGACGCTTGTGAGGCTGATGTTTCTCTGGTATCTGAGCTTGACCCTGATCAGGCAATAGGCCGCCCTATCGTGTATTTTATGATAGACGTATATTCTAGGATAATACTTGCGGTGTCAGTTGCATTTGACAATAACTCTATTCTCGGCATAACAAATCTGTTTTTGAATCTAGCTGACGATAAGCTGGAATATTGTAAAAAATACGGTATTGAATTTAATGACAAAAGGCTATGGCCGTCAGGCATTATCCCAAAAAGAATAAGAGTGGACCGTGGAAGCGAATTTAAAAGCTATGAGTTTGACAGAATATGCAACGAGATCGGAATTGAAAAACAAATAGTCAGCGGTGCGTCAGGCTCTCTCAAGGGCGTTGTTGAGCAAGCCTTTCATCAAATGCACGCCAAGCAGAATGTTCACCTCGAAAATCATGGACTTATCGAGAAAAGATATGATTCTCTTCATCATAAAGAAGCCTCTCTCACCATACACGATTACACCCGAATGGTGATAAACTTTGTGTTAGCACATAATCAGCAGCACCTTGAAACATACCCTCTCACAAAAGAAATGATAGAAAAGAACATAGCTCCTGTTCCTGCGATATTGTGGGAATACGGCTCAAAAAAATATGGAATGCCGCAGCCGATACCTGTTCTTGAACAATACCTTTATAGCCTGATGACGCCTATCAAAGCCAAGATATCAAAACGAGGCATAAGCTACAAAGGCTTGTGGTACTTTGCACCTAACGATAAACGGCTGATGTCAGAGATGTATGCCGCAGGCACAAGGCGTATGCCATTTGAAGTGAGAATGGATATGCGTGATGTGGGTGCCATATACTACATCAGAAATTCCAAGCTGGTAAAGATACCACTAAACGTCCTCATTACAGGCAACAGCGACTATAAGGGACTTACAATGAAACAATATGAAGAATATTATAGTGCAAAAAAGAAAATGCAGGCTAAGGGCAGGATAGACAACGAAAAAATAGACTCTGCCGTGTATGCAAACAACGAGAGTATCGTTAAGTCAGCAAAGAAAAACGTTCACTCACGAACAACGGACATACGAAGCTCCCGTGAGATCGACAAGCAAAAAGTATCTTATGAGGGCAAGATAAGCACAAGACTTGAAAACAAAGATGAAACGTCCAAAAACATTTCAGCAGATGAGCAAAAAGAAAACGGTGTGACCGAGTATCGGGATTATGCAAGCTTTGAAGAAGCTTTGCAGGACTTTTATGACAACAACTGATGTCAAACTTGGGGAGATAACGAATGGCAAAATATAATTATGTAACATGTGAAGAAGGCGTGTCACAGTATGATGATTACGATCTGAACGAACATCGGATAGTTCCTGCACGATATGTTGAAGCCAAACTAGCAATAGACACTGGCAATCCATACATAGAAGCTCTACCATATCCGAGAACAGGGAGAAACATCATATCGTCATATAGCCAAACTATGGCCGATTTTGATTACGATAAGATAAAGAGTATGTCAACCATTGATAAGATACTTCAGATAAGATCTCTGAGGAGCATACGCTTTCCGCTTCCATTTCATGCAGAGCTTGAGCTTTCTTTCTACAATGCCTTGATAACGTCATACAGATCACGTCACATTCTTCATTCTGACAATGATAAGGTATCTTATTCCGTGGAAAACCAGGAATACGCCGCCTCAAATATTTTGATAGGCGATTCAAGTGCTTCCACAGACGCAGGCTTTTCTCTTATCGGATATTCAGGCTGTGGCAAAAGTTCCGCAATACAAATGCTTGTATCATACTATCCGCAAGTCATTATGCACACAACAGAAAACGGAGAGTATTTTCCTCAGATAACATATCTTGTTGTCAACTGTATCCCAAACAGCAATTTTTCTGCCTTGTATGACGGTATAGGTGACGCTATCGATAAAGCGTTGGGAAATATCAAACCCATATATTCCGCAGAGATAATGAAAATAAGGACATTAGGCGCAAAAGCAGAGCGTATCCGTGAATATGTAGAAAAGTTCGCTATTGGAATCATCATTTTCGACGAAATACAGCTAATAGATTTTTCGCACACACGAGAAAACTCTTTCGATTCTCTGCTTACACTCTCAAACAGAACTAAGGTCGCAACAGCTGTTGTGGGTACAGAAGACGCAAAAGCCAAAATGTTTAAAACACTCAGAACAGCTCGAAGAGTCGGCAATGTCATTAATGGGAATATGTATTGTATTGTACGGACAGAAATTTCTTTTACTTTCTTGTAAACGAACTTTTCCGATACCAATGGTTTGATAAACCTGTTACAGTTTCAGAGGAGATAACAGACGCTTTGTATGATGTTACAAAGGGAATCGTAGACCAGCTTATCAGCATTTACATATATATGAATATTGATTTTTTAAACAGAAAGAAAAAGCCTGAAATAAACAGCAAGTATATATATGCTGTAACAAACAAACATTTCGCAGGACTTCGTGATGTATTGGAAAATCTTGATTCTGACTTTAGCGATTATCTTATGCAAGAAATAAAGGAAAATGCAAAGCTTGAGCTTGATAAAATAGAAGATGAAGCCAAACAGCTCAAAGAAGCCGAGAAAATATTAAATAATAACAGCAGTGAGGAAAAGGTACAAATAAAAAATGTTGTGGCAAACATCACCGCTATCTATGATGAATACACGCCAACACAAATAGAAGACGCTTTCAAAAAGGTAATAAGGAAAAAATCATCAGTTGGAAAGGCCGAAAGAGAAATAAGCAAATTGGCAATAGAACAGCTTACAAAACAGCAACACACAAGATCAGATCTGCATAAAAAGAACACTCCAAGCGTAATTCAAATGCAGAACTTTCTTGGCATAGATAAAGAGGACAAATAAATGCCTGTTATTCCTGTATACAGAAACCCTTATCCTGATGAATTAATGTATTCCTGGATACATCGTCTGGCAAAGAAAAATGGTTTGCCGATAACAACTTTTGCAGACTCATATCTTAATAAATTCAACTCCAAAATTGGCTCTCTGGAATATGACATTCGATATGGACTATTATGTCTTAACGAGAGTTTTTTCATTCAAAAGGATCTCAAAGAAATGTTCTTATCTATGTCAATATTTCCTTTTGAGGCTATGTTTTTCTCTGTAGGACAACAAACACGATATGTAAACAATATGTTTAGAAAGCCTGATCCGCTAAATGCTCCGGTAAATACGATGATAAGGGAAATGCACATATGTCCACAATGCCTAGAAAATGATATCGAAATGTTTGGTGAACCATATATACACAGGACTCATCAACTTTCAGGCGTATGTACTTGTCACAAACACAAGACCCCATTGTATAAGTATACCAGTATCAAGGGTCACGAATGTGAATATGACTTATACCATTATACAGAATTAGAGATCAAAGACATAGCTATGGAAAATGAATACACCGACTATGCACAAGCTCTTTTTAATTCAAATACAAACTGCAATATAGCTGATCTAAAACATATGATATACAACAAGTTAAAAGAACTTGGACATAAAGCAACAAATGGGTATGAAGATTTTATCTCTGCATTTAATGACTCAAAACTTGTAACTTTGTTTGATGCAGATCTTAAAAACTTCTTGCTTGTAAGTATTATCAGTACTCAGAGTACAAGTGCTAGATCAATGCTCCCACTTTTAATGTACCTATTTCCAAATGTGCAGGAAATCATACATCGGTTTGAAAATGCTCCGCCTATTATACAAAAATACCACTGTGCTGAGTGCGGCAAAAACTTCTATGCAACACCTACATCACTCACAGAGGGCTGGGGCTGTACTTATTGCGACGCTAATAAACTAATAGATGAAAGGTACAAAAAACTGATAGACTTTGCTGGTAAAGGGAATTATGAGCCACTAGAGCCATTTAGATCATTAAATATAAAATCAAAGATACATCATAAAATCTGTGGTGAAACAATACAGATAAAACCACGTAAATTCATATTCGACCATGTTAGGTGTATATGTGAAAGTCTGTTAAATGAATGGGATGTAAGGCAAAAGCTTGAAGAATTCGAAGACTATGAATTTATTAGCTATGATAGTGAGTCTTCAAAAATAACTATGCGAAGCAAGGCTTGTGGACATGTATTCAGTTGCAGATTCCATAAATTCATAAAATATCCGAGTTGTCGAGTATGCCGCCCTAAAAATATGACAACTGAGCTATACACCGAAAGAGTATATGATCTAGTCGGGGATGACTACACAGTTTTAGGTGAATTCGTTGATCAAAGGACTAAGATTGCAATAAAGCATAACAAATGCGGTGGAATACAAGAATACAAGCCGTCGGCATTCTTTGACGGTCAGAGGTGCAACGCCTGTAATTCATTGATCGTAAAAAAAGCAAACGATTCTTGGGAAAAAGGGTATGCCTTACTCTGTGAATACAAAGAGGAATGTGGCACTGCCAATATACCAAAGCGTGATCACTATAAAGGTGTCTTTCTAGGCAATTGGTTGCAATCGCAGAGAGACAAATATAAGGCGGGTAAACTGACTCGATCACAAGAAGACGCTCTTGTATCATTAGGAATAACACTTGATCCATTAGCTGCAGAATGGGAAAGAAGATACGAACAATATAAAAGATATATACAACAAAATAACGGAAGTTCAGATATAACAAAACGAACTATTTTTGAGGGTGAAAAACTTGGCGTTTGGGTGGTACTGCAAAGAAGGAACTACAACATAGGAAAGCTAAGTGAAGAACGCTACAAGAAGCTTTGTGATATAAATATGAAGTTTTAATAATTTTCGAGCAGATAACTTTTACCAGACAGTTATCTGCTCGAAATATTTTTTTTGAAAATGTATAGCTTTTTGAAAGAATAAGTGGTATAATGTAGTAAAACTACTTGTACAAAAAAATAGATTAATTGGAGAAATTACAATGACAGTTGATACAAAAAAAGAACAGGAACGAGATGAGCTTCATCGTGCCATATGGGCAATCGCAGATGAACTCAGAGGTGCAGTTGATGGTTGGGATTTCAAAAACTATGTCCTCGGCACTATGTTTTACAGATATATTTCAGAAAATATAACTAACTACATAAATGAAGGCGAACTCGAAGCAGGAAATACTGATTTTGATTACGCTCAAATGGGTGATAATGATGCAGAAGAAGCCCGTGAGGGATTAGTGCAGGAAAAAGGTTTCTTTATTCTTCCGTCAGAACTTTTCTGTAATGTAAGATCAGCAGCGAAAAATGATGAAAACCTAAATGAAACTCTTGAAAGAGTATTCCGTCACATTGAAGAATCTGCAAAAGGCAGCGAATCGGAATCAGACTTTGCAGGTCTGTTTGATGACTTTGATGTAAACAGCAACAAGCTTGGCTCAACAGTTGCAAAGAGAAACGAAAAGCTTTGTAAGCTTCTTGACGGCGTGGCAGATATGAACCTAGGTGACGTCAAAGATCACGATATAGATGCATTTGGTGATGCTTATGAATATCTTATGACTATGTATGCTTCCAACGCAGGAAAATCCGGTGGTGAATTCTTCACTCCTGCCGATGTATCAGAACTTCTTACAAGACTTGGCACAGTTGACAAAACTGAGATCAATAAGGTATATGATCCAGCCTGCGGAAGTGGTTCGCTTCTTTTAAAGGCGGAAAAGGTACTTGGAAAAGATAAGATACGCAACGGCTTTTATGGTCAAGAAATAAATATCACAACCTACAACCTTTGTCGTATCAATATGTTTTTACACGATATTGGTTTTGACAAATTTGATATTGCTTGCGAAGATACTCTTATCGCACCTGCACATTGGGACGATGAGCCGTTTGAACTGATAGTTTCTAATCCACCTTACTCAATAAAATGGGCTGGCGATGACAATCCGCTGCTCATAAACGACCCACGTTTTGCCCCTGCAGGTGTGCTTGCACCAAAAAGCAAAGCAGACCTTGCGTTTATTATGCACAGCCTTTCCTGGCTAGCATCTAACGGAACGGCTGCGATCGTATGCTTCCCTGGAATTATGTATCGTGGCGGTGCTGAGCAGAAGATCCGAAAATACTTGATAGACAATAACTTTGTTGATTGTATAATACAACTTCCTGCAAATCTTTTCTTTGGCACTTCTATTGCCACCTGCATTATGGTGCTGAAAAAATGTAAAACAGACAGCAAAACCTTATTTATTGACGCTACCAATGAATGTATCAAGGTTACGAACAATAATAAGCTTACTCCCGAAAATATAAACAAGATCGTTGGCTGCTTTGCTGAACGCAGCGAGATAAAGCATTTTTCGCATCTTGCCGATTATGATGAGGTCAAGGATAATGACTATAATCTTTCGGTTTCAACATATGTTGAGGCTGAGGACACAAGAGAAAAGATCGATATTGTCAAGCTTAATGCTGAGATCAAAGAGATAGTTGCTCGTGAACAGGTGCTTCGTGATGAAATAGACAAGATCATTGCAGAAATCGAGGTGTAATTATGAAATGTAGAGTAAGAACTCAAAAGCCCAATATTTCAAAAAATAGAATAATAGAAAATATAAAAGAAGTAGTTAATGCTAATGGATACTGTGTTGAGATTGGAGATATAATTGTATCCCTTTACACTTATATGGTCAGCCATAACCTGTTTGGTGGTTGTCACGCCTTATCCTCTGTTTTATATGTAGCACTAAGAGAAATGGGATTCAATCCAATCCTGCTTATCGGTGAATGTCAATTACAAGGGCAAAAACCATTTGACCATTCTTGGCTGAGTATGGACAATAAAATTATAGATTTAGCAATATTTATGCCTCTTACACAGATAGTTAATAGCGTATCTGGTCCAGTTGTATTTGATGAAGATGTTATTACGTTGAGAAAGACAAATCTACAATATGGAATAAATACACATTTACCTCTAAGTGCTGATACTAATAATGTTATTAATCTTCCTTTCTGCGATTATATGGATTATTTTCCGAATGAAACGGAAGGATTGTGGACTGTTTTGAAAAACATAATGCCCCCTTCATATGTCTTTAATTTGTATGATTTAAAAGAAAAATATAAAACTACAACAAGACAATTTGTTAGGTGATAAATATGACTAAACTAGAAGAACTTATAGAAAAATATTGTCCCAATGGCGTACCTCTACAAAAGGTAAAAGATACATATAAACGATTAAAAGGAACACCAATTACGGCAGGAAAGATGAAACAAATTGCCTGCGATAATGGTGAAATTAAAATATTTGCAGGTGGCAAAACTATTATAAACGCTCACGAAAAAGATATTCCCAAAGCAAATATTACAAGAGTACCTGCTGTTCTAGTTCAAAGTAGAGGTATCATCGATGTTGTATATTACGACAAAGCCTTTACATTTAAAAATGAAATGTGGGCATACACATCAGATGATCCCACAAGCACCAAGTATCTGTTTTATGTTTTAAAAAACAATATACAAAAATTTCGTGAAGCAGCTTCTGGAATGGGTTCCTTGCCTCAAATTTCATTAAAGGTCACAGAAGATTTTATAATCCCCGTCCCTCCCCTAGAAGTCCAACGTGAAATTGTCCGAATACTTGACAACTTCACATCGCTTAAAGCGGAGCTGCAAGCGGAGCTGCAAGCGAGAAAGAAACAGTATGAATATTATAGAGATGAGTTGTTAAAGCCAAAGGGAAAAATTCCAATGGTGACACTCAAAGAAATAGCTACTTCCATTTATAGAGGAGCGGGAATCAAACGAGATCAGGTCACAGAAGAGGGTATTCCGTGTGTACGATATGGAGAAATATATACTACATATAACACATGGTTTGATGAGTGCGTATCCCATACAAAAGAGGAATATGTTTCTAGCCCTAAGTATTTTGAACATGGAGATATACTGTTTGCCATTACAGGTGAAAGTGTTGAGGATATAACCAAATCAATAGCCTATGTGGGACACGATAAGTGTTTAGCTGGTGGTGACATTGTAGTAATGAAACATCAGCAGAACCCAAGATATCTTGCTCATGTGCTAAACACAACAATGGTTAAAGAACAAAAAAGAAAAGGCAAAGTTAAGAGCAAAGTGGTTCATTCGAATGTGCCTTCAATTGAGCAAATAAGAATTCCATTGCCTTCTCTTGAAGTTCAAAAACGCTATGCCGATGTTCTTGATAACTTTGAGCAGATTTGTAATGACCTAAATATAGGTTTGCCTGCGGAGATCGAGTCAAGACAAAAACAATATGAGTATTATCGTGACGCACTTCTGTCTTTCGACAATTCATATTTTGTTAACGTAGAGAGAGAGAGAGAGAGAGAGAGATGAGTGGCACAGCGGATTGATCAAGCTGTGGCAGTATGTGTTTGGGTACGCACCAGTTAAACTGAAAGATATTGCTACAATTAGTCGTGGCGGTAATTTTCAGAAAAAAGACTTTGTAAAAATAGGAAAACCTTGTATTCACTATGGTCAAATGTACACACATTTTGGTGTTTATGCAGATAAAACATTAACTTTTGTAAATAATGACGTATTTGCAAAGTCAAAAACTGCAAAACCGGGGGACATCGTTATGGCAGTTACAAGCGAGAATGTAGAAGACGTTTGCTCTTGCACTGCATGGCTCGGCAATGAAGAAATTGCTGTCAGCGGTCATACAGCAATAATAAGCCACAATCAAAATGCAAAATATATGTCTTATTTCTTCCATTCTGCTTCTTTTTTTGAGCAGAAGAAACGATTAGCACATGGTACAAAAGTAATCGAAGTAACGCCTGTCAAATTAGGTGATATTAAGATAATGTTGCCAACTTTGAAAGAACAAGAACGAATTGTATCAATTCTCGACAGGTTTGATTCATTGTGCAATGATATTTCATCAGGGTTGCCTGCCGAGATCGAAGCAAGACAAAAACAATATGAATATTATAGAGATAAATTACTCAGCTTTTAGTAATTAAGTAAAGGAGGCGGCTATTGTGCCATATTTCAATATTGTCGCACAGACAACAGAAAACACCGTTGTTACAGAGTATGAGCCGGCAAAAACACGTTCTAGCAACTATCAATCTGAAGCAGCATTGGAAAAAGAATTTATCCATATGCTCACAGAGCAGGGCTATGAATATCTTAAAATTCATCATGAAAAAGATCTTATCGCAAACCTGCGTACTCAGCTTGAAAAGCTCAATGACTATCATTTTACTGAAAACGAATGGGAAAGATTTTTCAAGGATTCAATAGCAAATCAAAACGAGGGTATCGTTGAAAAGACACGAACGATACAAGAAGATAATATCAAGAACTTAAAGCGTGATGACGGAAGCACAAAGAATATTACTATTATTGACAAGAAGAATATCCACAATAACTTTTTGCAGGTAATAAATCAGTATGTCATCGGTACAGCCGAGGGTGCAAAACACGACAATCGTTATGATGTCACTATCCTTGTAAATGGCTTGCCGCTTGTCCACGTTGAGTTAAAACGCAGAGGTGTAGCTATCCGTGAGGCGTTCAATCAGATAAACCGATACCAGCGTGACAGCTTCTGGGCAGGGAGTGGTCTGTTTGAATATACGCAGATTTTCGTTATCTCAAATGGAACAAATACCAAATATTATTCTAACAGCACTCGATTCAATGCAATAAAAGATGCAAATAAGAATTCCGCAAAGAAAGGTAAAACCAGCAATAGTTTTGAGTTTACGTCTTTCTGGGCAGATGCAAACAATCGTGTCATTCCCGACCTGATAGACTTTACAAGAACATTCTTTGCCAAACATACGATCTTGAATATCATTACTAAGTACTGCATATTTACATCAGAAAATATGCTTATGGTAATGCGACCTTATCAAATAACCGCAACAGAACGTATTCTTAACCGAATCGAGATCGCTAATAACTACAAAAAATATGGCACTATCGCTGGTGGCGGTTATATATGGCATACAACAGGTTCTGGAAAGACGCTTACATCATTTAAAACAGCAAGATTAGCTTCATCTCTCCCCTATATTGATAAAGTGCTGTTCGTAGTTGACCGTAAGGATCTTGACTATCAAACGATGAAAGAATATGATCGTTTTGAAAAAGGCGCAGCTAACAGCAATACCTCTACCGCTATTCTGAAAAAACAGTTGGAAGATATTAATGCTCATATTATTATAACCACCATTCAGAAACTTGCAACGTTTATCAAGAAAAACAAAGACCACGACGTATATAATAAACACGTTGTTATAATCTTCGATGAGTGCCACAGAAGCCAGTTTGGTGATATGCACGCTGCCATTGTAAAAAGCTTCAAGAAATATCACCTATTTGGATTCACTGGAACACCTATCTTTCCTGCCAACACAGGAAGTGTTCGCAAGCCACAGTTCTTCACAACTGAGCAGACTTTTGGCGACCAACTCCATACATATACGATCGTTGATGCTATCAATGATAAAAATGTCCTACCATTCAGAGTTGATTATGTAAAAACAATGGATATGGGTGAAGATATTGATGACGAACAGGTGTGGGACATTGCCCGTGAAAAGGCTATGATGGCGCCTGAAAGAATAAGTCTTGTCACAAAGTATATTCTTGACAATTTTGATAGAAAGACCTATCGGGGTGATAAAACCTATATCTACAATGCACTTACCAACATATCAGAAGTAGCATCCAGCAAAAATGGCACAGTAGAGGAGATAAAACAAAAGCAACGTATAAGCGGTTTTAATTCTATTTTTGCAGTTGCGTCTGTGCCTATGGCAAAGTTATATTATCAAGAATTTAAGAAACAAATGTCAGCTGACCCTACAAAGCAACTCCGTATTGCTACTATTTATAGCTATGGTGCAAATGAAGCTGAATATGACGAGAATACAAGTGGTATTCTTGATGAAGAGAATTCAGAAGATACATCAGCACTTGACCAATCCTCAAGAGACTTCCTTGAATCAGCCATAAAAGACTATAATGAAATGTTCCATACGAACTACTCAACGGATAGTGATAAGTTCCAGAACTATTATAAAGATGTTTCTCTTCGTATGAAGAACAAGGAATTGGATTTGCTGATAGTTGTAAACATGTTTCTTACAGGCTTTGATGCCACAACTTTGAATACATTATGGGTTGATAAGAATTTGAAAATGCACGGACTAATTCAGGCATTTTCAAGAACAAACCGAATCCTTAACTCAATTAAGACCTTCGGTAATATTGTGTGCTTTAGAAATCTTCAGAAGCGTGTTGATACTGCTATATCACTTTTCGGAGATAAAAATGCAGGCGGTATCGTACTTATGAAAGGATTCAAAGATTATTATTATGGCTATGAGGGTATTGACGGCAAGCCACACCCTGGCTATATTGATATGGTCGATGAGCTTACATCAAAGTTTCCACTTATAGAGCCACAGATCATAGGCGAACAAAATCAGCGAGATTTTATTTCTCTCTTTGGTGCTATTCTTCGTATGAGAAACCTTTTGTCTGCTTTTGACGAATTTGCAGATAAAGAATTGATCAATGAACGTGATCTGCAAGATTATTTAGGCAGATACCAAGACCTACGAGATGAATGGAATGAAAGACGCAGACGAGGTGAAAGCACAGACATTATTGATGACATTGTATTTGAAGTTGAACTTATCAAACAGATAGAAATCAATATAGATTATATTCTTATACTTGTCAAGAAATATCACGATAGTCACTGTGAAGATAAAGAGGTACTTGTTTCAATCAAGAAAGCCATTGATGCAAGCCCCGAGCTTCGCAGCAAAAAAGCTCTTATTGAAACCTTTATTGCTGGTATAAATGATGTAGAAGATGTTATGTCAGAATGGCACGACTACGTTGTAGATAGACGTGAAGAAGAACTTGTTCAAATCATTAAAGACGAAAAGCTGAAAGAACCTGAAACACGAAAATTTATAGAAAATGCATTCCGTGATGGTGAGATCAAAACAACAGGAACAGACATTGATAAGCTTATGCCTCCTGTATCTCGCTTTGGTGGTGGAAATAGAGCAGTAAAGAAACAAAGTGTTATCGATAAGTTGAAAGCTTTCTTTGAAAAGTTTTTCGGTGTTGGTGGTTCAACAAGATTCACTGATGAAGATGAACCCTAATATAAAGTATGTTCCATTTTAAATTCAAAATAAAATATCGCAACTTCATAAAAAATTAAACTTGTTCCATTTTAAATTCAAAATATTTTGTGTATACTTGTAATAAAATAACGAATGTTCCATTTTAAATTCAAAAAAACTAATAAAATCGGGACAAAAACAGCCCTGTTTGTTCCATTTTAAAATCAAAATAAACACCCATTGTAAAATTACAATACAATAAAACCCAAAAATCTTTTTGAGCGATTTTCAAAAAAAGTGAACATTATAGCAAGGAAAACTCAAAAACTCAAAACTGCAAAATCCGAAAATAATGAACATTATTATTGACATAAAACAGCAAACAGCATATAACTATCGGGGCAATACAAAATCGTATTGCCCTGCGTTGTATGTATGAAAGGAGCGGAAAATGAATTATTGTGAGATAAAGAAAACCGATATCGCCAATGGCTCAGGAGTGAGGGTCACGCTGTTCGTATCAGGTTGCAGACACCACTGCAAGGGCTGTTTTCAGCCTGACACTTGGAACTTTGACTACGGCAAGCCTTTCACCGATACCACCGCAGACGAGATACTTAACGCCCTCTCAAAGGGCTATATAAAAGGACTTACGCTCCTTGGTGGCGAACCTATGGAGCCTGAGAACCAGCCTGAGCTTACAAAGCTTCTCCGCCGTGTGAAAACAGAACTTCCCGACAAGGACGTGTGGTGCTACACAGGCTGTACCCTTGAAACAGACCTGCTTGCAGGCTCAAAGTCCCCATACAGAACACAGTACACAGACGAAATGCTGAGCCTTATCGACTACCTCGTTGACGGCGAGTTCGTCCTTGAAAAGAAAAACATCTCACTGAAATTCAGAGGATCTGAAAATCAGAGGATACTTCATAAAGAGGACGGCATTTGGCTGCCTTGCGAAGATATGTAAAACAAAACCGCTCCCCGTGACATCACGAAGAGCGGTTTTTTTATACAAATTGTAGGGGGACGGCGTCCTCGACGTCCCATTTATTGACCATGTGTCATGTTCTTGACCTTACTTTTCAGACTTTGTAAAGAATATCGCCTTTATAAGCTGGATAACAAGCATAGAGCCAAAGCTTAGAATGTATATCCATGCAAACTGCATACCTGTCATGTCTGCTATCTTGAAAAGTCCCTTGAGTTGTGGAACGAGCAGAACGGAGTTTAAAAATACCATTCCAAGACCGAACGCCATAAGACCGAACTTGTTGTTGAAAAAGTCCTTTGAGAAGATAACAGGACCTTTTTTCTTGCAGGAGAATCCGTGGAACAATCTTGCGGAGCAAAGCACTGCGAATGCCATTGTCATACCAAGAGATGCGCTTGTCTTGTTTCCCATAAGGAAAGCCGAAGCTACCGCTATCGCTATAACTACGCCATACAATGCTATCTCACCCAGGAAAGGACGTGTGAGTATAGATTCATTTGCGTTTCTTGGCTTGCGTTTCATGACCTCTTCGGAGTGAGGTTCAAGACCCAAACCGATAGCAGGAAGCGAGTCTGTAAGCAGATTAATAAACAGCAAATGTATTGCCGCAAACGGAACAGGAAGTCCAAGCAGTGAGTTGAAAAGCACCACAAGAATTGCCGCAAAGTTGCCCGAAAGCAGGAAGAGTATAGCCTTTTTAATGTTCTCGTAAATGTTTCTGCCGTTTCTTATGGCCTTGACTATAGTTGCAAAGTTATCGTCTGCAAGCACCATTGAGGCAGCGTCCTTTGAAACCTCAGTTCCTGTGATGCCCATTGCAACGCCCACATCAGCCTGCTTTAACGCAGGTGCGTCGTTCACTCCGTCGCCTGTCATGGAAACTATACAGCCGTTTGCCTGCCAAGCCTTTACGATCCTTATTTTATGCTCAGGTGTAACACGAGCGTAAACAGCCTTGTCCTTTACAAAGTCAACAAGCTCTTCGTCTGAATAAGCGTCAAGCTCGTGACCTTCAACAGCCTTTGAGTTGTCGTCAAGAATACCTATCTCACGAGCAATAGCCGAAGCCGTAACGATATGGTCGCCTGTTATCATGACTGGCTTTATGCCTGCCTTGCGGCATTCCGCAACAGCCGCCTTTGATTCCTCTCTCGGAGGATCCATCATAGCAATAAGACCGACAAACTCCAATCCGTCCTCGTCCTCTGGACATACGGTATCTTTGTCGAATTTTTTCTCTGCAAATGCAAGTATACGCAGACCTTTTTCCGAAAGCTCTGCCACACGCTGGGTTATAACAGCCTTTTCTTCGTCGCTTGAAGTTATCCTGTTTATAAGAACGTCAGCCGCACCCTTTACATATAGCACCTTCTCACCGTCGATAACGTGCAGAGTTGACATAAGCTTTCTGTCTGAATCGAATGGTATCTCAGAAATTCTAGGGAGATCTTCCCTCACCTTGTCAGTGTCGATACCAAGCTTTGTGCCAAAATTGATAAGAGCCGTTTCTGTAGGGTCGCCTATCTCAACGCCGTCCTTACAGCTTGAATCGTTGCAAAGGATCATGGCTCTTGTCATAGTCTTGACCTTTTCATCGTCAAGATCAACAGCGTCAGTGTCGATTATCCTGCCGTCTACCATTATTTTTCTAACTGTCATCTTGTTCTGAGTAAGAGTACCGGTCTTGTCAGAGCATATTACAGAAACGCTGCCCAAGCCCTCAACAGCCTGAAGCTTTCTTATGATAGCGTTTTCCTTTGACATTTTCTGTGTGCCGAAAGAAAGCACAATAGTAACGATAGAGCTGAGAGCCTCAGGAATAGCCGCAACAGCAAGTGCAATAGCGAACATGAACGAATCCATAAGCTCGCCGCCACGAAGCATACTAAGTCCGAACACTACTGCACAGACAATAAGTATAGCAATGGAAAGCTTTTTGCCGAACTCGTCAAGCGTGTTCTGGAGAGGCGTTTTTCTCTCTGATGCGTTTTGGATAAGTGAGGCTATCTTGCCCACCTCAGTGTCCATACCCACCTCAGTGACAAGCATTTTTCCTCTGCCGTATGTGACAAAAGAGCCTGAATAAACCATGTTAGCACGTTCAGCAAGAGGCTTTTCGCCCTCTATATCGCTCATATCCTTGTCGATATTAACGCTCTCGCCTGTAAGCGCAGACTCGTTCACCTGTACAGAAGCGCACTCTACGAGTCGTCCGTCTGCACATATCTGGTCGCCCGCCTCGATAAGAAGAATGTCGCCCACTGCGATCTCCTCAGATGGGATAATGACCTTTTCACCGTTACGAAGCGCCTTAGCCGTCGGTGCAGAAAGCTTTTTAAGGTTCGTCAGTGACTTTTCAGCCTTGACGGTCTGAACTGTACCCAAAATAGCATTCATTGTGATAACAACGAGAATTACCGCACAGCTCTCAACGTCTTTCATGAAAGCTGAAACTATCGCAGCAATAATGAGTATAAGCACAAGGAAGTCCTTATACTGCTCTAAAAAAATCATGGGAATGGACTTTTTCTTGCCCTCCGTGATAACATTTCGTCCGAACTTTTCGCAGTTTTTCACTGCCTGCTCGGTTGAAAGACCATTTTCACCTGATGAAAACTCAGTGTAAAGCTGGTCAAGTTTTTTCTGATACTGCTTCATAAAATACCACCTTTTTTATTTTTTCCTGTAGTCGCTGCCGATATACCCTTCAAAGCCTCCTTTTCTCATAGGCTCAGAAAAATAAACGCATAAAAAATCGGCAAGACGTTTATTGGGTAAACTGCGCCTATGGCAATTTAATCAATAAAAGTCTCGCCGTTTAGATATGCAGCGGTCCCTCATCGGAACGTACTGACGCAAACATAAACGGATCTCTCCGCCAGCTACTCTCTTTTACTATGAGGTTATTATAACCTATATTTTTGATTTTGTCAATAGTTTTTTATATATTTTATTGTACATTTGCAACTCATTTGCTTGATCTCATTTTCAAACACTACCCTTGATTATTATTTCAAAAGATGATATAATAGCATTGGTGATAATAATGAAAAGGAAAATACTTGTAGGTCTGCTTACCGCCGTTATCTTTTTGGCTTGCGCCCTTGTGATAAATATAACCCCAAAGGTGGAGAACGGTTCAGTTGTGCTGACCTGTGACGGAAGCAAATATGAGCTTCCCGGCACTGAAAAGACACGATACTGCAATGGCAAGAGCGAGAGCCTTTCCGCTGAAAAGAGCTTTGAAGATCTGCTCTCCTCTGTACCGTCATTTAATATAAAGGCAGATGTAGATAAGGACGGCAATGTTACCCTTAAAACCCCTATGTCCGTAGAAGCCACAGGGGACAGGCTCGGTGACGTGCTTTACACTGTCTACAGCTATGACGGAAAGGTGCTTGCCAAGGAGTCCAAAAAGCTGGAGCTTCCGAAAGAGGATATTGACGGCTGTCTTGTGAAAATAAAAATTACATGGGGCAAGAAAGACACAAGCTATCTTGAAGAAGATTACTGGTTTGCCGCAATGTACAATACCGAAAGATAAACATAACATCAAGATGTTGGGGCGACCTCTGGTCGCTCACTTTATTTCTGTAAACTTTCAGACAACAAAACGTCGGACGAATTTGAAAACGTCCGACGTTTTGTTTTTTAACATATTTGAAATCCTATTATGCCCGCCATACAAATAACGCTGCCGATAAATCTCAGCTTTGTGATAGGCTCTTTTCTTATGAGCGCTATAATAAACAGCGAACACAGTATCATAGGCTGGATAAATGACGCACTCGCAAGGCTCACAGCAATAACAGCGTTCTCCGCAAGCAGACCTGCCACATTCGGGATCTTTGTAAGCACAACCACCCATGCGCCCTTTTGATTTTTCTTGAATATCTCCAAAGGCTTCGCCCTCGGCAGAAGTATGATAGCCATAAGTATAAGCGCAAAGAACAGCGCCATGGTCGAGGATATGTAATTCTCCGACGCTCTTACAACTATGCCGTAGCCGTATCTTGCCAAAAGATAGAACACCAGAGGAACAACTATCCTGCGGTAATTTATATTTCCGCTGTCCGTTCTGCCTGATTTTGCGATAAAAACAAGTCCTGCAACAGTAAGCACGATAAAAAGAAACTTGAAAATGCTCGGCTTTTCACCAAGGAAAATATCCGTTGCATAGGACATGAAAAGGGTGATACCAAGCCAAGCCTTAAGCTCAAAGGCTGATATTTCATCAAGTATAATAGCCGAAAGCTTAAATTCAAGGATCTTCGACAAGCACAGCAGACCTATCGCCGCAAATGACTGCCAGCTAAGCGTAATAGTCCTGTCGAGGAAAGGCAGACAGCAAGCCATGAAAACAGCCGTTGCCGCCGCCATTAAGAATCCAAGCTCATCGCCGTTGAATTTTGCCGTTGAAACAGCGTACTTGTCACTAAGGGAACATATTGTGTAGCATACAACTACAAGTATAAGCAAAAACATTATTTTTCTTCTTCCTTACTCTATGATTTTCTAAGACCTGTATGCTGTGAAACATACGAAATAATGGGCGACCCAAGGTCGCCCCTACGCAAAGCCGATTTATCAGTTCTTTTTATTTTTCACAAGCCATACTACCGCCAAAATACCAAGTATCACTGAGAACAGAGTAGCAACAGCAAGACATATCCAGCTTGCATACTGACTTTGTATAAATTCGTTCTGCGATTGGCTTCCTATAAGGGTATCTACCCCCGATTGCGAGCCTAACGCTGAGAACAGTATTATAAATGCCATTCTCACATTCATTACGCAGGCTATAACGCTGTAAATATGCACTATACCCTGAAAAAGACACACTCCGCAGTCGTCCTTTACATAGCTTTTCACTCCAAGCACCGCACATACCACCGACACTGCCGTGTAAATGACAAACGCCGCAAAAAGCACTATCGTTGGCACTTTTGCCCCCTCGGTTTTCACTATCATGCTCATAAGCCCAGCCATACACCCCATGAACACAGCCGCTGCCGCAAGCCCTGCAACAGACCATTTTCTGTATAAAAGTTCTGACTTTTTTATCTGCTCTTTCTTTATCTGCTTAGGCATTTTCTTCCTCCGCCTTCTTGCTTTCAAGCTCCTCTTCGGATATCTTGAAGCGTATCCTGTCTATTTTCTGCTCGTCCTCCATTTTCACTGTCATCTCAAAAGGCGGACAGCTTATAACTTCATTCTGCTCAGGAAGTCTGTCAAGCATATCCATTATCCAGCCACCGAGAGATGTTCTTTCGGTTTCGATAGTGTCCTCCGGCAGTCCTATCCTCTCAAGAAAATCCGATACCGAAAGCTCCGCCGACGCTTCGTAAACACCGTCACTTATTTTCACAAGGGAGGTATCCTCCTCGTCGCTTTCATCATAGATCTCGCCCACAAGCTCCTCTATGATATCCTCAAGGGTACAAATGCCCTCCGTACCGCCATATTGGTCAAGCACCACCGCCATATGCACCTTTTTGCGCTGCATCTGCTTCAGGATCTCAGAGATCTTGCGGTTTTCGGTTATGTAAAGTGGCTTGTTCATTATAAGGCTTATGTCCGTCTTGCCCTTGAGATACATTTCAAAAAAGTCAGACTGGTGGATAAGTCCCACAATGTGGTCTAAGTCCTTGTCATACACAGGAAGCCTTGAAAACTTTGTCTGCACAAAGCGTTTTTTTATGCTCTCCATATCCTCATGAAGCTCAACACCCTCGATATTTACTCTAGGCACAAGTATCTCGCTTATGGTTATCTCGTCAAAATCAAGTGCCGAACGCACAAGCTCCGACTCCTGCTCTTCAAGTACGCCCTCGTCCTGAATCTCGTCTATGATATATTTAAGCTCTTCCTCAGTAACAGACGGCTCGCTGTTCTTGTTGCCCACAAGCTTTGAAACACCGCTTTTTATGCCCATAAAGATAGCCGTAATAGGTGTGATGATGAACATGAATGCGGAAAGCGGAGCCGCCATAAGAATAGAAAACCGCTCAGAATTTTCCTTTGCAAGGCTCTTAGGCAAGATCTCACCAAAAATAAGCACAAGCACCGTCATGACTACAGTAGCCAGACCCACGCTTCCCTTGCCGAATTTCTCAGTAAAAAGCACCGTTGCAATAGAAGATGAAGAAATGTTCACCACATTGTTTCCCACAAGTATGGCAGTGAGTGCCTTGTCAAAATTATCGCATATGTTCATTGCCTTCTTTGCAGACTTGTTTCCGTCGTCTGCAAGTTTTTTAAGCCTTATCCTGTTGCATGAAGAAAACGCTGTCTCCGTTGCGGAACAAATAGCAGACAGCATAAGAAGCACAGCGATGATAACAACTTTCATAAAATAAAATTATCCTTTCAGGTCAGAGTATAAATTTGCTGCCCTAGTTATAAAAATAGCACTAAAGGCAGTCATGAAAACTGACTACATATAGTTATCATAACATATTTTTTAACCAATTGCAACAGTATTATTGAAAAAACGATGTAAAAGAGTTATAATATTCTTTGTGTTCATAATATTCATATGCACAAAAGGAGATAACAAAAATGGCAAAGAAAGATAAGGACATTTTCGACAAAATAATGGACTGGAAGATATTCGGCTGGTTCAGACCATTTTACGTCAAAAACAAGGAAATGCTTTTGTATCTGTTTTTCGGCGTACTCACCACCGCAGTGAGCTTTGTGACCGCAGGCATCTCAAAAGTACTTTTGGAGCAGGCAGGCATAGGCAAGGGCGGTGTTTCCACCACAAGCACCGTCATATCATGGATATGTGCGGTAACATTCGCATACATAACCAACAGAATATGGGTATTCGAGTCTGAAGCAGAGGGCAAAAAGGCGATAATCTCCGAAGCGGCTTCATTTTACGGCGGAAGGATATTCACTCTTCTCGTAGAAATGTTCATGATGTGGCTCGGCTACTCACTTCTCAGCTTCAACTATTGGGTAACAAAGATAGTGGCAAACGTTGTTGTGCTGATACTTAACTATGTCATCAGCAAGCTTGTGGTCTTCAGAAAGAAATAAGCATACATAAAAAGCTGTCGGCAAAAAATGCTGACAGCTTTTTTTCATCAGTTGCCACGTTGCAACCGACTAATCTCTGTACATAAGCGTGACCGCCATTCCGTTTATCACGCCCACTACAACCCCGCACACAATGAAAAACACCTTGATAGGCAGGTCAAGCAGAAGCGAGATAAGCCCGAACACGATAACGAACGCCATTGCTCCGCCTATCTGCACAAGAAACTTTCTTTTCACAAGCACAGGAAAACGCTCAGCAAGCTTTGCGGTCTTGTTACCCTTGTGGTCAATTATCCTGTAAATAAGCTGAGTCAGTGCCATTGGTATTCCGATAAATAAAATTGCTGTTATAAGTTTGTCCATTTTAAATTCCTCCATTTTTCACTTAAATTATAGCTTTTTTTGTATCAAAAAAGGCTGCCCAAGACGCAACTCGTCCGTGGGCAGCCTCATTGCTGCATATAAAATTTCTTTTATCAACAATTAAAGAACTCTTACGCCAACAACGCCCTCGATAGACTTGAAAGCGTCAGCGTCAACGTCGCCTGTAACATCGAGCATTGTGTAAGCCCAGTCTTTCTTGGACTTGTTTACAAGGTTCTCGATATTTGCGCCCTTGTCAGATACAACAGATGTGATCTGTGCAATAAGTGCAGGAACGTTCTTGTGAAGCACGCAAACAAGGTGGTCGCCTGTTTTAGCAAGCTCTGCATTAGGGAAGTTTACAGAATTCTTGATAGTTCCCTTCTCGATATAGTCGATAAGCTCGTGAGCCGCCATTGTTGCGCAGTTGTCCTCAGACTCAGGTGTGGAAGCGCCAAGGTGTGGAAGAACGATAACATTCTCCTCGCCAAGAACAACATCATCTGCAAAGTCTGTTACATACTTTGCAACCTTTCCGTCCTTGATAGCCTTTACAACTGCCGCACTGTTGATAAGCTCGCCTCTTGCAAGGTTGATAAGACGAACGCCGTCCTTCATCATTGCTATCTGAGCTTCGTCGATAGTGTTCTTTGTGTCAGGTGTATAAGGAACGTGGATAGTGATATAGTCACTGTTCTTGTAGATATCGTTGATATCAGCAGTTACCTTTACAGCAGGCTCGAGCTGGATAGCTGCGTTTACTGAAAGGAACGGGTCATAGCCGATAACGTCCATGCCAAGTGCAACAGCAGCATTTGCGATCTTTCCGCCGATAGCACCAAGACCGATTACACCAAGTGTCTTGCCCAATATCTCAGGACCTGCGAACTTAGACTTGCCGCCCTCAACTGTCTTAGGAGCGTCAGGAGTGCCCTTAAGTGAAGCAGCCCATGCAGCAGCCTCTGTTATCTTTCTTGAAGCAAGAAGAAGCGCACAAATAGCAAGCTCCTTAACAGCGTTTGAGTTTGCGCCAGGTGTGTTGAATACAACGATTCCCTGCTCTGCGCATTTTTCAACCGGGATATTGTTTACGCCAGCACCTGCTCTTGCAATAGCAAGCAGGCTCTCAGGCATTTCCATATCGTGCATCTTTGCTGAACGTACCATTATAGCGGTAGGATTTTCAGCATTGTCGCTTACTGTGTACTTAGCCTTGTCGAAAATATCTGTACCGCAAGCGGCGATCTTATTCAAAGTCAATATGTTGTACATTAAACTAACCTCTTTCATCTATTTAAGTGATAATTCTTACAAACAGGCAAAGAACAAGTATTACAGCGAAAAGAACGAGAACAACTTTGCCTTTTGACTTACTTCTTTCATTAAGCTTATCACGCCAATCGTCCGGATTGTTTTTGATCAAATCAGCAGTGCTTATCATATGAAGCAATCGATGAAGCATTGAAATTTCACCTCGATCAAATCTGATTATGCGTTCTCAGCCTCGAACTTCTTCATGAACTCAACAAGCTTTTCAACGCCCTCGATAGGCATTGCGTTGTAGATAGAAGCTCTCATACCGCCAACAGTTCTGTGACCCTTGAGGTTTACAAAGCCTGCTGCTGTAGCCTCAGCAACGAACTTCTTGTCAAGCTCAGCGTCGCCTGTTACGAATGGAACGTTCATAAGAGATCTGTCCTCAGGAACAACAGTGCCCTTGAAGAGCTTGCTCTGGTCAAGATAATCATAGAGTATCTTAGCCTTCTTCTCGTTGTGAGCCTTCATAGCCTCAAGACCGCCCATTTTCTTTATCCACTTGAATACCTTGCCGCAGATATAGATTCCATAGCAAGGAGGTGTGTTATAAAGAGAATCTGCGTCAGCCTGAGTTTTCCACTTGAGCATTGTAGGTGTGCCCTCGAGAACGTCGTCAGTGATAAGATCTTCTCTGATGATAGCAATAACAACGCCGGCAGGACCAACGTTCTTCTGAACACCGCCGTAAATAACGCCGTACTTTGTTACGTCAACAGGCTCAGACAGGAAGCAGGAAGAAACGTCTGCAACAAGTGTGTGACCCTTTGTGTTAGGCAGAGTCTTGTACTTTGTACCATAGATAGTATTGTTTTCGCAGATATAAACATAATCAGCGTCCTCTGGGATATCCAGATCTGAACAATCAGGGATATAAGAGAAAGTCTTGTCAGCAGAAGAAGCCACAGCAACAGCCTCGCCGTATTTCTGAGCCTCCTGATAAGCCTTCTTAGCCCACTGACCTGTGATTATGTAAGCCGCTTTCTTGTTCTTCATAAGGTTCATAGGAACGGCTGAGAACTGCTGAGAAGCACCTCCCTGAAGGAACAGCACCTTGTAGTTATCAGGGATACCCATAAGATCTCTGATGTCCTTTTCAGCTTCCTTGATGATGTCATCGAACGCCTTGGAACGGTGGCTCATCTCCATTACGCTCATACCTGTACCCTTATAATCGAGCATTTCATCGGCAGCTTCCTTAAGCACTTCCTCAGGGAGTACAGCAGGACCTGCGCTGAAGTTATATACTCTACCCATTGTTAAACCCTCCATATAAATTAGTTTCATTATTTATAAAGACTATAAATATATAAATTAATAATATTATTATATGCCTTTTATAAAAAAAAGTCAAGGGCTGTCATATAAAAATACTCACTCGTCATAAGTTTTTGTACATATCAGCACATAAAACAGCCCTGAAAACGTGCATTTTTACACCTTACCTATGCCGTTATATATAATAAGCACTGAAAAGCATGAAAAATCAGAATAATACTAAAACGTTAAAAAGAGGTTAAAATTTTTGGTATTCCTTGAAATCTCCATATTTGTGTAGTATAATGTAATCAATAAAATGCGACAGTTGTAAAAAAGTCGGGGAACAATTGTCACTCTCAGGGAAAGAGGATATATATGCAAAAGATATTTTATGTTTCAAGAAACGAGGACAAAGCCCATGATGGAAAAGCCCCGGATATGGACAGATTTCAGCAAGTTGAAAAGCTCAACAGTCTGATCGCGGCAGGCTGGGCTATAAAGGAAATGAAAAGCGAAAATAGCAGCACATTCTTTGTGCTTGAGAAAGCAGACTAGACTTAAAATGGCGGTATAAAACCGTACCCTGCCAATAACGCAGACACGATGTTCAGCCAACAAGTTCGCCAGGTCTTTCAACAAACTTATAGGACGGTAGCCCCACCGTCCTTTTTTATGTGCAGATAAATTTTGCGAAAACGTTTTATGGGTATTGCAATTCAAAGAGAAATATTGTATAATTAATGTAATCGTTTTAGCAAAAACAAATGATACTATACATAATTATAAAGGAGTAAAAAACTATGGCTTATGTAATCGGCGTAGACTGCGGCACAAGCGGCACTAAGACGGTGCTTTTTGACGAAAAGGGCACTGTTATTTCTTCTGTAACTATTGAATATCCTATGTATCAGCCTAAAAACGGCTATGCAGAGCAAGACCCTGCTGACTGGGCAAACGCAATGATAAACACTATCAAGGCTGTTATGACCAAAAGCGGCGTAAATAAAGAGGACGTTGCAGGTGTTGGTATCTCAGGTCAGATGCACGGACTTGTTATGCTCGACAAGGACAACAACGTTCTTAGAAAGTCCATAATATGGTGCGATCAGAGAACTGCCGCAGAAGTTGAAGAAATGAACGAAAAGCTAGGCAGAGAAAAGCTCATCAAGATAACAGCAAACCCTGCCCTCACAGGCTGGACGGCTGCGAAAATCCTTTGGGTAAAGAACAACGAGCCTGATATATATGAAAAGTGCAGACACATTCTTCTGCCAAAGGACTATCTGAGATTTATCCTCACTGGCGAATATGCAACAGAGGTTTCCGACGCCAGCGGTATGCAGCTTCTTGACGTGCCAAACCGCTGCTGGTCAAAGGAAGTCTGCGATGCGCTTGGCATTGATATGTCAATGCTGGGCAAGGTGTACGAGTCATGCGAGGTAACAGGCAAAGTCACAAAGAAAATGGCTGAGCTTACAGGACTTAAAGAGGGTACTATAGTAGTAGGCGGAGCAGGCGACAATGCCGCTGCGGCTATCGGAACAGGCGTTGCAGAGGACGGTAAGGCGTTCACAACTATCGGAACATCAGGCGTTGTATTCGCACACACTTCTTCTATCTCTATCGACCCAAAGGGCAGAGTTCACACCTGCTGTGCAGCAGTGCCGAACGCATGGCACGTTATGGGTGTTACACAGGGTGCAGGACTTTCGCTGAAATGGTTTAGGGATAATTTCTGCAATGCAGAGAAAGAAACAGCAAAGTGCATGGGTGTTGACGAATATTATCTCATGGATAAGGAAGCAGAGAAAGTGCCTGTTGGTGCAAACAGACTTCTCTATCTGCCGTATCTCATGGGCGAAAGAACACCGCATCTTGACCCTGACGCAAGAGGAGTATTCTTCGGACTTTCCGCAATGCACACAAAGCGTGATATGCTGAGAGCAGTAATGGAGGGCGTATCATACTCACTGAGAGATTGCGTTGAGGTATTCAGAGAAATGGATATCAACGTATCCGACATGATGGCATGCGGAGGCGGCGGAAGCTCACCGCTGTGGAGATCAATGCTCGCAGATCTTTACAACTGCCCTGTAAAAACAGCTTCATCGAAAGAAGGTCCAGCCCTTGGCGTAGCACTTCTTGCAGCAACAGGCGCAGGCATTTACTCATCAGTACCGGAAGCTTGTAAGGCAGTAGTAAAGACCGACAAGGTACAGCAGCCTGAAGCAGAGCGAGTACCTGAGTATGAGAAATACTACAAGCTTTACACAGAGATCTATCCTGCTCTGAAAGCAGAATTTGCAAAGCTTGCAAAGATGTAATATAAAACCAAAAGCTCCGATCATTTCGGAGCTTTTTTGTGTTAAAATATTTTGACAACTAAAAAACGGCTCTCCACAATAGCGGAAAGCCGTTCTTACATATTGGTCGGAGTGACCGGATTTGAACCGACGACCTCTACCACCCCAAGCCCACGCACGAAGTGCGCAGGGCTTTTTTTATGCCCGAAGCATTAAATGTTGAGGGTGCAGGGCGCATAATGCTGTGCTGTGCGCCCTGCCTGCCCCCTGCCTGAGTGGCGGTCGCCAAAGTTTTGAACGCAGTGAAAAACTTTGTGTGACATCGCCACGTGCCCACCTCTGGGGTGCAGGTCTGCACACTGTCGCAAGGCTGTGCGTTCCCTTTGTTCTGATTGTGTTATATCGGAGTGACAAGCAAGCACCGCTTCTCAACATTTTTCCGTAGTGGTCAGCACTTTGTATTCTCGCCGATTAGGCGACGGCTTGAAGTGTGGATTGTGATTTGTTATCCGTCTTTGTCTTGGTTTATCTTGATGATGATTTGTCCTATTTTCACAAGCGTTTCATTCTGCTGTTTCAATAGTTCCGCCTGCTCCTTGTTCCTCTTTGAAAGATCATTAACAGTTTTGCAAAGGTCAAGAAATTTGCAGATTAGATAAATAATAAGCAAAAAGATTAACGCATCTATGATAATTCGTCCTATAAGTATATATGCTAAAGTCTTGTCTAAACCAAACATTTATTTCTCCTTAATTTTTATAACAGCACTGTTATTGTTCTGCTGTGTTATATTGTATTTACTGTTGCTGTCGGCTTTATAGCCTATTCCTCTTTTATCATTCGTAAGTCCTGCTATATAATCAATACTCACTTTATAAAATTTTGCTAACTGTATAACTTTTTCAAATGGGATAGGATATTCACCTGTTTCCCACCTACTATATTGCTTTTGAGAAGTGTCAAGAATTTTCGCTATCATGCTTTGATTTAGTTCCATATCCTCTCTTAAATCTCTAAGTCTTTGATAATAATTAATAAAAATCACCTCACTTATTTGTTTATTCATACAAATTATATCATAGTACATAATTGTTCTATTGACAATAGTACAAAAATGGGGTATATTATATATGTCGGTAGTACATTATTGTACTAATCACTTGATGATCGTAAGTGTCCCATGGAATTTTTTTAAATTAAATTTATTTGAGTGAAGCGAAAAGAAATTTAAGTTAAAAAAATAGGCAATGGAATTCATGAGCAAAGCGAATGAAGTCGCTTGCCGTTCCGCCCCAGCGCCAGCAGGGGCAAAAGGGACACGAAAAAGAAACACAAATGAAAAGGCACGAGGAAAAGCCGAAAAACCTCAGAAAGGAAAAAAAACATGAAAACAACTATCGTAGGCTGGACAAAAAAGAAAGCATTTAACGGAGTAATAGAGGGCAAGCAGATTAACAGCCCCGAAAAGGTAGTATTTCAGCTTCTGCAGGAAGTTGATAACCCCGACTGTCACGGAAAAATGGTCGATACGCTGAAAATACCGACCGAAAATGCAATCAGACTTAACGGAAATTCTGAGGATTTCAATAAGCTTCTCGGCTGTGATGTAATGCTGAACTATCAGATATTTAACGGACGTTCTCAGCTTGTTGATATCACTGTAATCAATGCAGACGGAACACTTCACCGCAACACAAAATAATAAGCGGTGAAACCGCTGTTATAAAAATGTTATAAAAATTTAATAAGAAAGGAGTTTTGCTAATAATGGAAGCTGTATCAACAATGCTTACAAATGCCGTTACTGTATTTGGTTCTTGTTGGGATGCTATGACAAGCAATGTACCTATTGCAATTCTTGTCGGTCTTTCTCTCCTCGGCTCAGGTGCAGGACTTTTCGCAAAGTTCAGACACGCTGTATAAGCAAAACCATTTACATAAGCGGAGTAATTCAATTTGCTCCGCTTAATTTTTTTGAAAGGAAGTTGATAAATTGAGAAAAAAGATTAAGCAAGTGTTGTGTATGTTCTCTGCACTTGTCGTGTTGATATGTTGTGCCGTTCCTGCGTTCGCTTCTGATATCGGCACTTCTTACACCACATGGAATGATACTATCAAACAGAATGTTTTTTCTTGTATTCCTGATAGTGACAAAACCGATTATTATACTGTTATTGCCGCCCCTAACGGCAGTAGTTTTACGTATACTATTATATTTTGTAAATCTAGTTCTTCTATTACTTATTTTGGTAACAATCTTCATTGCTTTGTATCAAAGGCTGATTATAATGCTTTTGCGTGTGTCTTAGTTACCTCAGAAAATAAACCTCTCTATGACGATACCGCTACTCTTTGGTGGTCTGAAACTGGCGATTACTACGACCATGACCCTTACGATTATTCAGGCGGTCAAGCCAAGGTAATATATAGTAACGTTCCTGTTTTAAATTGGGAAGATAAGAAAACACCTGTTTGGGAAGACTCTAACGCTGTTCCTGCTCCGTTTACTGTTTCATATACTCCCGAACTTTCATTGAATATGCAAAATAAAATTTACTATCCGTCAAAGGGCGGTGCTAATGCTGATGAAAACGGACTTGTTTCGGCTGAAAATAATAATATAAACCTTGATATAAAGCTTACACCTGAGTTTTTAAAAACGTTCAATGAAAAAGACTTAGGAAAAGCTTACGGCTCTGGCACTTATGCCGTTTTATGTTGTCTTTCAAAAAATCTTCTTAACGCTGGTGATGATTTGCAACGTTTTTTTGATGAAGATGTTGTGCTTTATGCAATGAACCATGACGGCAATTACTACAAGGGACAAGATGATGAAAAGGTCAAGGCTGACGGCTCTTCCTCTGACGATTTAAACAGTAATGGTACTGTTGACAGCTTTGAGCCGTATTTAACATTATATCAAGGTCGAACACCTATTTATACTATTCCACGTGACGGCAAACTTTCTGTAGCTTTTGACCTCACTTCTATTGATTATAAAACACATGGTCTTACTGATGATAGCAAGCTTTATGTTAATGTTATCGGTGTATTTGTAAAGAATAACGGTCATGTTACTCCTCAGAATGGTGAAAAAACTGAGGACACAACATCTTCAACTTGGCTCGGTTCATATGCCTACCAAGAAGATTTTACAAACCTTAAGACGTGTGAGAAGATTGATGATTTTGTAAAGTCCGTTGATGAAGAAACAGGCAAGCCTGAAACATTCAAGGCTTATCGTGTTTATTCTGTTATCTCCGACCCATTTTCTTATGAAAAGTTCCCTGATTATGTTCCTAAAGTTTACAAGGATAAGGACGGAAACACTTACAACCCCTCGACTACAAAGCTCAAAGACTTGTGTAATATACCGCCGTCAAAGGTCACTGACGTTGACCTTGCTAAGGGTTCAGATGGTGTTATTAATGATGGTTCATATATGCAACCTGATGATTATAACAAATATCTTGATAAAAAGAAAATCAATGCTAATTTCGGCTCTGTTGATTTCACGGATATAAAGTCCATTTTCAGTACAACGGGCACATATTGGGATTTTCTTACCGCCGCTCTTTCTTGTTTGCCGTCATGGTTTTATGCTGTGTTCTCTGCATGGTTTGTGCTGTTCTTAGCTATTGCGCTTATCAAGCTTGTTTTACCTACGTGAGGTGAATTATGGATATAATACATGGTATTGAATTAGTTTTTAAATTCCTGATGAACTGTATGTCTTATACTTTTCCATTTGGGAAATACAGCTTTACTCTCGGTTCGGCTATTATAGGTGGTATGCTTTTATCAATCAGCTTGACGTTATTATATTTTATGCTTAGAAAGTAGGTTTATTATGTTAGTAAATATTGTTTTAGTTGTCCTCGTTGCTCTTATGGTCCTTTCACTTGTATGGCCCGTTAGGAGGTAGAAAAATGCTTAACTTGGTTTTGTTTATACTCGCTGTCTGCTTTATGGTTTGTACTATAATCGGTGTTATAGGTTTCTTTACTGACCTTAGAAACTTTAAAGCTGAACATGAGTTCAGCGGAAACAGAAAACAGCTTATTGAGTTTTTGATGTTCGGTGAAGATGTTGAAATAAAAGCCGTTCCTGCGGTTGAAACTAATGATAGTGAGGTGAACGATAATGAAAGTACACATAGTGTTTGATGAAAATAATCCATTTTTTCAGCTTTTGAAGTCAATGGGCTGTGATCTCTCGCAAGAAGTTATGAATAGATATGACGCTTTGCTCCTCGGCATGGATTTTATATTTGCTGTGGTTATGCTCTGTATCTTCTGCAAGTTCTTTTATAATGTGATGATACGTATGACACGTTGTGCAAGTGCGGTGTGAGGTGTTACATGAATAGAAAACTTTTTCATATAATTAACTTTTTGTGTGGCATGCTTGATACTTGGCTTTTCATTTCTCCCTTTATAGCTTTTTATGTAATTACTTCTAATAGTATTATTTCATATCCCTTTACTACTCCTAAACAAACTGCTTTATTTGTCTTTGTTTTGTTTTTTCTTTTGGAGATTATTATACATTATCTTATTTTTTCTCTTTGTCATTTTGTTGATTATTTTAGAAAGGATTAATGTTATGATACTATTTGATTACATAAAACAAATACCGCCCTTTATCACCTATGAGGTGTATGACCACCTTTTCGGTGCATACTTCAACAACTCCGCTATCTTTCAAGGCTGGGGTATACACCTCTATACCGGTAAATTCGGCACTGGTAAAACGTCAACCCTTGCTCAGATAGCATATAACTATTGCGTGCGTTATCCTCAGTTGTCTATACTTACAAATATCAATCTTCAAAATTTCCCTGAGTGGACGAATATATATAAGCTTAATTCCGCACAAGATATCCTGCACGCTCCTAAGAATTGTATAGTCGTAATTGATGAGATAGGCACTATCTTCAATTCACGTGATTTCTCAGGTGGTAAAAGAGCCGTCCCTAAACCGCTTTTTCAGCACCTCTGCCAGTGCAGAAAGCGCAAAATGATGATACTTGCTACAGTGCAACGTTTCAATCTGCTTGATAAGCAGATACGAGATATAACGGCTACAGTGTCAACGTGCCGTGCTACATTCCGTCACCCTTATACACGTCTTATTAAGGTCAAGACCTATGATATAGACGAGTATGAAGCGTATACGGAGAATAAGTCATATATGCCGAAAAAGCTTTACAGCCGTTTGTATTTGCAGACTAATCAGAGCCGACAACTATATGATACTTCTCAGCTTGTAGATAATATGCTTGATAAGGAGTACATCAGCGATACGGAAATACTTGCCAATCGTGGAGTAGATGTCACAAGTGACATAATGCACGATAGAAAGACAAGCAGAAGCCTGCGAAAAAGACGTGGTGTATAGCCACGAGCGACCGCAGGGGCGAGCGCTTGCGCCGCCCTGCGGTGCGTGTGGCTATTACTTGATATTAGCCACAAAAAGCACTCACCTAATAAATGGGAGTTGATATAAATGCCCCTAAAAACGTCCTCTAAAGAGGTCAAGTGCAATACAAAGATAAAGGAATATCGTGACGGCAGTTACACTATAACACGTTCTGACCGACACATATTTAAAGACCCTGCATTTGAGTATCACTGCAAGCATGAACATAGTATTGACGAACGTTCAAGACAAGAGCAACTTAAAACGGCTCGTGAAAATTACATATGTTATTTTGAGTATGAGGACGAAAACGGAAACATAATGCTTGATATGCTTGATACTCGCAAGTTTAAAGATAAGCAGTCACAAAGCGGTGAAGTTCGTTCCGATAGTGTTCAAAGAGCAAAGCAAAGTATCTTTGATATAGTTTATCAAAATGATTGGAAATACTTCCTTACTATTACCTTTAATGGTGATAACCTTGACCGCACAAACCCTAAAGAAGTCATAAAGCCTTTGAAAAAATGGCTTGAAAATGCTGTTAGTAGAAAAGGGCTTAAATATATCTTAGTTCCTGAGTATCACAAAAAAGGCGGTATACATTGCCACGCTCTTATAAACGATTGTGACTTTAAGTTCGTTGATAGTGGTACACGTCTTGTTAAGGGTCATGACAAGCCCCTTAAAATAGATACTATAAAGCGACTGCATATATGTGATAAGCTCGGCTGTGATATATCTGATTTGCCTGTTGTATATAACGTGTCTGATTGGCGCTATGGTTTCTCAACAGCTATTCAGACTTACGGGCAGATGTCAAACCTAGCTTTTTATGTCACTAAGTACATAACAAAGGACGTGAAAAAAATTTTCGGTAAATTCTTTTGGAGTAGCAAGAACATTGTCCGTAAAACTAATGATATCTATTGCAATTCAGACTTTAAAGACGATTTGCCGATAGTTTCTCCCCCTCGTGCTAATGTCTGTTATCAGTATGAAAGTAGTTTCACCTTTTCAAGCCAGGTCGAAAAGAACTGCAATGATATACTTCAATATCTTAAAGAGAATGGAAATGATGATGTCCTATGATTTTCAAAGAATGGTTTAATATGTTCTATAACGCATACTGCGTTGATGTGATAGCCTATGATTGCTATAAGGACTATTACTATATAAATCAAAAACACTTCGGTTATATAGCCGATATGGAGCTTCTGAGCGTAAAGCCTATTGATATTCAGAATTGTCTTAAATCCACCCTATCTTACAGTAATGACCGCCAAAGACGTTCATATTTCTTACTTAAACGTGTATTCCGTGAAGCTATAGTTAATGGCTATTGTGACAAAAACCCTTGCGACTATGTTAAACCTCCAAAACGTATAAAAAAAGAAGCTGAATATTTCAGCCCCGATAATCTCGTACACCTTTTTGATGATGATAGTAGTGTTTGCAGAATGTTTCAGCTTGACTTGTGGACAGGTCTCCGCCGTGGTGAACTTCTCGCCCTTAGTTGGGATAACATTGACCTTGATAATAGATATCTTAAAGTCTGTCAGACACTCGTACATACTTCATGCGGTGATAGGATTGTACAGACCACAAAATCTCGCCGTGATAGGCTTATCCCCTTGCATAGTAATGCTATTGCTATACTTAATCAGATACGCTCTCAGGACGTCTCAGACGGCTTTCTGTTCGTTTCACCTATAACGCATACAGTAATATCTCTTAGACGTTATAACAGACTTTATAGATTGTTCTATGAGCAACAGAAAATAAAGTACCCTGATTTACAGTATCTCACCCCGCACAAGCTTAGACATAGCTATGCAACGTATCTTATTCAGTGTGGCGCAGATATCGAAACCCTCAGAGCATTGCTCGGACACGTTGATATAACAACTACCCAGCGTTATGTACATAGCAATTTCAGTCAAATGTGCAAAGCTGTGAATAATCTCAAATTTGAATAATAAAGGAGTTTTTAAAATGAAAAGTAAATTTTACACGGAGCAAAAGCACAGAGAAACTATGAATTCCGTTGATATGCTCGAAGGTCTTATTAATCGTATGTGCGTTACTGATGATATGGATGAATTACGTCATCTTCTGACTTCTTCAATGTGTAGCTTGTCTGAATTATATGTTGTTGAGCGTGAAAAACTCAAAGAGCGCTTTTCTCAGAATACGCAAAAGCAGGAAGAAGATTAATCTTCTTCCTGCATATCCTTTTCAAGTAGTTCAATTATAAGTGCGTTCAGGCTCTTGCCTTTGCGTTCTGCATGGGCTTTGTAGACTTCACGCTTGCCCTTTGGCACTCGTACCTTGATTTCGTCAAGCTTTGCGTGATACTTGGCTACTGCTTTTTTCTCTGCTTCTGTTAACATTTTATCACCTCTGAATTATTATACATTATTTCGTTGTATGTGTCACCATATAAAATAAACAAATATGCTCCCATATATTTGTTTAAAACGTCAATTGAAATGTGTGCCCATATATGTTATAATGTATATAGTGAAAGAGATAAAGGTAACTTTCACAGCGGAGGAAATTGAAAGGAGTGAGGATAATGCAGAACATGCCTACAGCTACAGAACTTGCGATAAAGTATGCAAAGCGTGAACAGCTTAGAATTATAATAGACAAGGCTCTTAACATTCATGCTGATTGCGAATATGAAGCTTTATCAAAGCTGATTAACGAACTCAAACAAATGCTTGAAGAAGCATAAAAAAATGTAGTCGGCAATCCGTCAAAATACACCGACTACACATTCACACACAAACTCGGATATCCTCCGCTTTGTAAATCCGAGTATAACACAAATTTTACTAAATGTCAAGTTGAAAGGTTGATTAAAATGAAAAAGTTTTATTTTTATCGTGTTGATTTTGATATAAAAAAATGTGGAGAACATCACTATTTTTATTATTGTATGGCACATAATGCTAATGATGCCCGTAATGTTGTAAAACTTTATTGGAACTCTTCTTACCATTATTCACGTATGTTTCATATAACTGTATCTCGTGTTAGTCCTACTGATTTTAAAAATTATAATATTTTTACATTTTATCGTATCCGTGAATATTAACAGTTCTAGGGGTTGACTGTTTCAGCCCCACCCCTTTAATTAAATTTGAAAGGATTGATTTATATGGAAAAACTTGAAACTATTGATAATTATTATATTCTTGCTTTTGCGTATCGTGTTTACGATGCAAAATGGGTAAAGGAAGGTCTTATTTTAGAGAATAACCCTTATGATGTCACTGCACAAAAAAATGAAGAAAAACTAAGTAGGATATGCTTTCAGCTTATGTATGCAATGAATTCATATTATGAAAAAGGTATGATTAATCTTACTGCTATATCCGAATATGATATTTATCAAGCCGCTTATAGTTATACCCTTGATTTACTCGAAAAAAATCAATCGAATTTAATTTGGTCTAAGTCTGCTCTTGAAAAATTCGCGTCTGAATTACATAAAAAAATTATAGCGCTTGAAAATCTTTAGCACTATTCAACTAAAAAACGGCTCTCCCCACAAAGTGGAAAGCCGTTTTGATATATTGGTCGGAGTGACCTGATTTGAACAGGCGACCTCTACCACCCCAAGGTAGCGCGCTACCAATCTGCGCCACACCCCGACAACGTATATATTATACCCGATTTGGATACAATAGTCAAGAGTTTTCGGTCAAAATAAAAAAATTGCAAAAAAGGTATTGACATTCACATTCATTTGTGATATAATAAATAAGCACTCAGGAGAGAGCAGTAAAAAACAATAAAATATCGCGGGATGGAGCAGTTCGGTAGCTCGTCGGGCTCATAACCCGAAGGTCGTTGGTTCAAATCCAGCTCCCGCAACCAGTTTCAGGACTATCATTTGATAGTCCTTTTTTCATGCCCAGATCACCCACAAATACCACAAAAAGATCGGTCAGTGATCCCATTTGGGATCTACTGACCGATCTTGCTGTTTATTCACTTGCACAAAACATAACGCCAGCCTTAAATCAACGTTCCTTGTCTGTCAACTCAAACCTGATACTGTGCAGTTCAAGCCCATTCTGCGCAAAGTATATCCTGAAAGTTGTGAAGCGTGAGAACATAGGCGTTTCCTTTTCCATTGAAACAGCCTTGCCACCAGTGCCGTTGAACGTGAACGTACCCACCGCAGTTCCCATGCTGAACAGCGTCATAGGTATCTGTGCAAGCTCACTCTGTGTAGAGCTTGCTGTAACTATCACCCTGTAAATACCGAAGTTTGACAAGTCAAGAGCAAAGCTGTAAGAAGTGCCTTTCTTTGTGTCAACATCACTAAGGTCAAGTGTTATGTCAAGGTCTACCTTATAAAACTGTACAGGCTTGTCGTCCTCCTGCTCCTCGTCCTCTCGGTTTATCACCTTGACAGTATCTCCTATACCCTCCGCACGCTTAAGAGCATTAGTGTGAAGAAGAAATCCGCATATGTTCGCCGCATTTCTCTGAAGCTCACACCTCTCTATACCGCCATTTTCAAGGGTAGCAAGCGTGTTATCGTCATTCTTTTCTCCGTCAGGACAAACCATGTAAACATCGTTCTGCGCCCTAGCCATAGCTGCAAGATCCGTCTTGTCAGGCTCTTTTCCACGAACGTTTATGTTCGCCCACCAGTCCGTCATGGTGAAGCCCTTGAAGCCCCATTCCTCACGAAGTATCACTGTGTTAAGGTCAAAGTTTCCTGCCGTCCACAAGCCGTTTACCCTGCCATACGTGGTCATAACAGAGGAAGCTCCTCCCTCTTTTACCGCTATCTCAAAGCCCTTTAGATATATCTCCCTGAGTGCTCTTTCCGATACCACCGAGTCGATAAAATGCCTGTTTGTCTCACGATTGTTCGCACAGAAGTGCTTTATCGTACCTGTCACCCCTGCACCGGCCATGCCCTTTAACTCAGCCGACGCCATTTTGCCCGTAAGAAAAGGATCTTCCGAGAAATACTCAAAGTTTCTGCCGTTCAAAGGGTGTCTGTGAATGTTCATTCCGGGGCCAAGCAGACAATCCACCTTGTTAGCCGACATTTCAAGCCCCATAAAAGTGAAAAGCTCACTTGTAAGTTCCTTGTTGAACGAAGAAGCTATCATAGTGCCGTTCGGCAGGCTGAAAGCCTTTGTACCGCAGTCAAGTCTCATGCCCGACGGACCGTCCGAACAGCAGCCAGCAGGTATGCCAAAGCCATTGAGATTTTCCGACACTCCTCCGAACGCCGAAGCCGTACCAGCCGTGACCCTAGGGCTTCCCATGCCCTCGCCCCTTATAATGCAGGAAAGGTCATAGTCTGAAAGCTGTGCAATAAATTCGTCCATTGTGTTCTTGCCGTTCTTAACGTCCCAAAGCTTTATGCCCTTGTCACCGGTGTATGCTATCTCTTTTGGAAGCTTCTCCAAACACCTTGCACTTTCGTCTACCTCAGATACAGGCACAGCCTCTCTGCCAATGCTGAAAGCTCCGCCCTCGCAAACAGGCTTTATCCTCTCAAAACTCTCCACAGGAGCAAGCGACTGAGTGAGCCTTTCTGTTACAAAATTCTCGCCCTGCTCAAAACTGCAAGCATATTCAGCACTTCTCACGTCACTGCCCACATAGAATTTATATTCCCCTGCTTCAAGCACATAGCATGACTTGTTGCCCGTCACACCCGAATCGTCATAAGAAGCAAGCTTTGCGATATCCACTGCTATCTCAACCATCTGCTCTTCCTGTGGAGCAAGCTCCCTGGTCTTTTCAAAGCCGCAAAGCACTCTCGCCGCCTTGCCAAGCTTGCCCTGCGGAGCTTCGCAGTAGACATCTATTACCTCTTTGCCCTTGTAAGAACCGATATTTTTCACCGATACAGAAAGCTTCACAGCCCCATCTGTTATCTCAGCCTTTTCCGTCTTTATCTCAAACTCAGTGTATGAAAGACCAAATCCGAACGGATAAAGCACCTTTTCTTTAGCAAAAGTCTCAAAATAGCGATATCCCACATAAATATCCTCAGCGTAAATATCCCTGTTTTTCTCCCTGCCGAAATTAGCGTCCGAAGGATAATCCGACGCCTTGTATGCGATAGTGTCAGGAAGCTTTCCGCTTGGGCTGACCTTTCCGGTCAAAACGTCCGCTGTACCCTTTCCGCCTGTCATTCCCCCCTGCCATACATAAAGCACAGCGTCAGGGGCAATTCTGTTTATGTCGGTCATATCTATGATATTTCCCACATTGAGAAGCAAAACAACTTTTTTGAAATGCTCCCTCACCACCTTGAGCATAGCTATCTCGTCATCGCTTAGCAAATAAGAGCCTGCCTCCAGCCTGTTGTCCTGCTCCTCGCCTGCCGTCCTGCCTATTATCACAATGGCAGTTTCACAGCTTTTTGCAGTTTCTTCGACAAGCCCCTCGTCAAGTGGCATCTCTTTCTGCGACCAAGGCTCTCCGCCCCAGCCCTCGCCTAAATCGAATGGGTTTTCCTTGTCCCATTTTCTGTATGTGTCAAGAAGCTTCTCATTGACCTTTACGCCGTTATCAATAAGCCCGTCCAGAATGTTCACTACCTTAGTAACGTTCACCATTCCTCCAGAGCCTGTTCCACTTTTATAATAATGAAACTGTATGCGTCCGAAAACAGCCACCTCTTTGTTTGTATCAAGTGGCAGAGCATTATTTTCATTTTTAAGCATAACGATTCCCTCAGAAACCATTTTCGCCGCAGTATCAAGATATTTGTTCCAATCAAGTATTCTTTCCATAGCTTTCACCTTTCCAAATTTTCTATTGAATTTCAAAGTGTATTATAGCACAACCCTCCCACCTATTCAATAAAGATACTATGAACAATGGGTTTACTTTTTATATAGCATATCATGTCCTCAGGAAAAATATTGCACAATGTGTTTATTTGTGCTATAATGAGTACATATGGCTACACCGCACGCTCCTTGTTCGGTGTTCCTTATTAAAAAATTTATTGTCGGAGGGGTAAAAGTGGATAATATCGTCACTGTCGGCGGACACATAAACGCATCTATAAACTTTGCCATGCAGCAAAACTATGTCCCTGTCATAAGAAGCCTTGTAGTAAACAACAACTCAGAGGAAGCCCTTGAGAATATCGGACTTAAAATAACCTTTGAGCCTGAGTTTGCAAAGGAATTTACATATTATATCGGCTCTATCCCCGCAAAAAGTTCTGCCGAGATATCCCCCGTGAGGATATCTACCAACACAGACCTTCTTTTCTCTCTTACAGAAAAAATGGTGGGCAATATCACCATTGAGGTGCTTCAAAAGGGTGAAAATATCTTCACCTATCAGAACACTATAGAGCTTCTTGCCTGCGATCAGTGGAGCGGTTTGAACATAATGCCTGAGATGATAGCCGCATTTGTTACGCCAAATCACCCTGCGCTCTCCCCAGTCATTCATGACGCTTCCACGTTCCTGAAAAAGTGGAAAGGCGACCCCTCTTTCACAGGCTATCAGACCAACAACCCAAACAACGTGAAGCTTCAAATGGCAGCAATTTTTGCCGCCCTTGTTCAGCAAAAAATAGTCTACAACGATCCCCCTGCAAGCTATGAAGTCATAGGTCAGAGGATACGCCTGCCGCATAAGGTCTTGGAGCAAAAAATGGGCACTTGTCTTGACCTTGCGGTGCTTTATGCCGCCTGCCTTGAAGCGGTGGGACTTCACCCTCTGCTGTTTTTCATGACAGGTCACGCATTCTGCGGCTGTTGGCTTGAAAACGAAACTTTCGCAGATTGTTGCGTTGACGATGTTTCCGCCATTGAAAAGCGCATTGCAGAAAATGCCGAAGAAATGCTCCTTGTGGAGTGTACAGACTTTGTTGACAGCAACGTTCACGATGTCGAGCGTTTCGACCATGCCATGAAACACGGCAAAGACCATATAAGCAACATGGAATTTCAGTGCGTAATAGACATTATCCGCACCCGTGGAAGTGGCATAAGACCTATCCCACTGCGTCCCGAGCAAACCTATTCAGGTCTGCAGCTTGCAGAAGGATCCGACAAGCCAAAAGAGATTCTCGCCCCTTCCGAGCTTAACAGCTCGCTTCTTGGCAAAGTGGCAGAGGGCAACGATAAACCCGTCACAAAAATGCGCATATGGGAAAGAAAGCTCCTTGATTTCAGCCTGCGAAATTCTCTTTTGAACTTCCGTGTCACAAAGAACACCATGCAGCTTATGACCGCAGACCTTGGGAAGCTTGAGGACGAGCTTGCAAGCGGAAGTGACTTCCGTATCATGGAAATACCTACCGAGTGGACAGTTTCCACTCGTGACGCAAAAATATTCGCTATTGAGAACGAAAAGGACCTTGTGACAAATATCGCCGAGAACGAGTTCAAAAACAACCGCATAAGAACTTTCCTCAGCGAAACTGACCTTGACTCTGCCCTGAAAAACCTCTACCGCTCTGCAAAGGTGAGCATGGAGGAAAACGGCAGCAACACCCTTTTCCTCGCCCTGGGACTTCTCCGCTGGTATGAAAGCGACCTTTCCGAAAAGCCACGCTATGCCCCTTTGGTGCTTATCCCTATAGATATCGTCCGCAACACACGCAATAAGGGCTATATAATAAGGAGCAGGCAGGAAGAAACTCAGATAAACGTCACGCTTCTTGAATATCTCCGACAAGATCACGGCATAAGTATCACAGGTCTTGACCCTCTACCACTTGACGAACACGGCATTGACCTGCCCCTTGTTTTCAATACTATCCGTCAGGCGGTCATGGGCAAAAAGCGTTGGAACATTGAGGAATATGCCTTTATAGGTCTGTTCTCGTTCAGCCAGTTCGTAATGTGGAACGACCTTCGCAACCGCTCAGAGGAGATAAGCCAAAACAAGGTGGTGTCCAGCCTTATGGCTGGCTCTCTCACCTATGCCCCCGAGGATATAAGCATAACCCCTGAGAATATAGATTCCGACCTTGACCTTGAAAACATGGCAGTGCCGATGAGCGCAGACTCCTCACAGCTTACCGCCATTGCCGCAGCAGGAAGCGGACAAAGCTTTGTCCTCCACGGCCCTCCGGGAACAGGAAAATCTCAGACTATCACAAATATGATAGCAAATGCACTCTACAATGACAAGTCTGTGCTGTTCGTCGCAGAAAAAATGGCAGCCCTCAACGTGGTGCAGAAACGTCTTGCAAACCTAGGGCTTGACCCGTTCTGCCTTGAACTCCACTCCAATAAAACAAACAAGACCACTGTCCTTGCAGAGCTTGACAAAGCCCTTGAAGTAGGCAAAATAAAATCTCCCGAGGAGTATTCAGCCGAAGCCGCAAGGCTCAAAGCTCAGAAAGCCCAGCTCAACGATACCATAACCGCACTTCATGAAAAGCGTAACTGTGGTGTGACCCTTTATGAAGCTATATCAGCCTATGAGCGCAGTATATCCGAAAAAGACAAAATATCAGTTTCAAAAGATATCTTCACAAACATAACAAAGGAAACTCTCGACCGTTTCAGCGACCTTGTGCATAGATATTCAATAGCCATAGCCGAAACAGGCGACTTTGCCAACTTCCCACTTAAAGATATCGGCATTACATCATATTCTATGGAACAGCGTGACAAGTTCCACACTGAAGCCGCCGACCTTGCCCAAAAAGCCACCGCTTCCTCTCAGTGCGCACAAACTCTCGCACAGGCTTATAGCTACAGCGGCGACCTTGACAAGACAGCAGTAAAAATGCTTTCCCACATATACAAAGCTTCCACCGCTGACGGTGAACTTCTTGACGGACTTCTCTGCGCACCTCACTATGATATCACCCTGCAAAAGATCAAAGATACTCTTGCCGTAGGAAAAGAGTATACCGCTCTCTGCACCGATATCCTCAGCCATTTTGAAAAAAGCATTTTTGACCTTCCTGCGTCAGAATCGAAAATGCTCTATAAGCAGGCAGAGCAAAGCTGGTTTTTGCCAAAAGCCATGAAGCTTGGAAAGCTCACAAAGGGAATAAAGCTCCACGCCAAAGACCCTGCTTCCGTTACAAAAGCAAACCTTGGTGAAATCCTCGATAAGCTTTGCACCATAAGCGAAAAGAAAGACTTCCTGCGAAGCCTGCCGTCAGATGTAACAGCGCTTCTCACTGGTATTTACATGAACGAGCAGACCGATTGGAATGCCCTTGAAAAAGCCGTTTCAAAAACCGACAGCATTATGAATGCCATTAAGCAGAAAGCGGGTGCTGACCCTGCACAAATGGCTCAGACTATCGGAAAAGCAAACTGCACTTCTGAAGGACAGGCTCTCTCCTCGTTCCTTGAAAAGCTTTCAGCCTTTGAGAACAGCTTCTCAGCCAACATGACCGCCATAGAAGCAAGTGCAGATTGGCTTGGCTTATCTTCAGAAAAGCTTAATACCTATGCCGAAAACGCCGATAAGCTTAGATACGCCGCCCAGTTCAACAGCGTTGACAAAGAGCTTTCCGACAACGGACTTTCAGGTGTCAGCGATAGCTACCGCACAGGCAATGTTGACAGCGAAAACGTAGAAAAAGCATTCTCCTGCACGCTAAACTATCAGCTTGCACTTATGATAATAAACAGCGATAAACGTCTTAGCCAGTTCAGCAGTAACAGTGCAAACGACCTTATCACACAGTTCAAAGACACTCTCGATAAATTCTCACGCCTGACTATACAGGAGCTTTTGGCTCGTCTTTCCGCAAAAATACCTGCCCAAGGCTCAGCCTGCGCTTCCACCTCTGAAATGGGCATACTCAAACGTGCCATAAAGAGCAACGGCAGAATGATGTCGCTTAGAAGCCTTTTCGATAAGATACCAAATCTTCTCCGCAAGCTCTGCCCTTGTATGCTCATGAGCCCCATATCAGTTGCACAGTATATAGACCCGTCATTCCCGAAATTCGACCTTGTTATCTTTGACGAAGCTTCACAGCTGCCAACAGCCGAAGCCGCAGGCACTATCGCAAGGGGCGAGAACGTTGTTATTGTGGGCGACCCTAAACAGCTCCCGCCAACAAACTTCTTCTCCTCAAATCGGATAGACGAAGAAAACAGCGAAAAAGAAGACCTTGAAAGCCTCCTTGACGATTGCCTTGCTATCTCAATGCCGCAGCAGTATCTCAAATGGCATTATCGTTCACGCCACGAGAGCCTTATTGCCTACAGCAACATGAAATACTATGACAATAAGCTTCTCACATTCCCGTCCCATAACGACCTCATTTCAAAGGTGAGCATTATCCACCCCGAGGGTCACTATGACAAGGGCAGAACAAAGCAGAACAAGGCGGAAGCAAGAGCCGTTGTTGACGAGATAATAAGACGAATGAGCGATGAAAAGCTCCGCAATGACAGCATAGGTGTTGTAACATTCAGCTCCGTTCAGCAAAATCTCATTGACGATATGCTCTGCGAAGAGTGGGCAAACCACCCTGAGCTTGAAGAGCTTGACAGAAAGTCACCGGAGCCGGTCTTCATCAAAAACCTTGAAAACGTTCAGGGCGACGAACGTGACGTTATACTCTTCTCCGTCGGCTATGGTCCTGACGAAAAAGGACAAGTTTCAATGAACTTCGGCCCTCTCAACCGTGACGGCGGCTGGCGAAGACTTAATGTAGCAATATCCCGTGCAAGAAAAGCCATGATAGTCTACTCTGTCCTCCGTCCTGAGCAAATAGACCTTTCAAGAACACGTTCCGAGGGCGTTGGAGGACTTAAAGGCTTCCTGGAGTTTGCCGAGCGTGGAAAGCTTGCCGTAACAGCCCACAGCACCACAAAAAGCACAAGCGACAGCACTGTAACAGAGTGTATCGCAAAAGCCATAAAAGAGCTTGGCTATGGGGTGAAATGCAACATCGGAAGCTCCGAGTTCAAAGTTGATATCGGCATAATCGACCCTGACAACGAAAAGGAGTATCTCTTGGGCATACTCCTTGATGGTGAAAACACTCTCCACAGCTCAACCGCACAGGATAGATTTATCCTACAGCCAAGCGTGCTTAACGGTCTTGGCTGGAATATCCTGAGAGTGTGGACGCTCGATTGGTTTGACGATAAGGAACGAGTTCTGGGAAACATAAAAGCCGCCATAGACAGCGCACCAAAGCATGAAGCCGAAACCGCTCCCCCCTCAAAGCCTGCCGTCTATTCCACATCGCAGTTTGAAAGAGAAGAAGCTTCCGCCCTCACATCAGCCTTTGCACAGCCATATGTGACCGCAGATATTGGCATAATGGGTACATCAGATGACTTTTATAAGCCCGAAAACAAGCAGAAAATAAGGGAAACAGCCGAAAAGATGATCGCTGTCGAAGCACCAATAAGCGAGAAGCTTTTCATGAGAAAAGTTTTCACCGCATGGGGCATAACACGAAGCGGCTCAAGAGTGGAAAGCATCTTTGCCGATGCCGCACAAGGCGTTTCACCATTCGCCACAGCCGATGAAAACAGAGTTTTCCTTTGGAAAGAGGGTCAATCCCCTGAAAGCTATTCTATCTATCGCACAAGCGACGATACCAACAAGAGAAGCATGGAGGATATCCCCTCCGAGGAGATAATAAATGCCGTGAAAGAAGTGCTTTGCCAGCAGATAAGCCTTTCAGAAACCGACCTCGTAAGAGAAACAGCCAAGAAATTCGGCTACACAAGAGCCGTAGGCACAACGGAGAGCGTAATAAGCTACACCCTGAAAAAAGCTCTCACCGCAGGTCTTATCAAAAAATCAGAAAGCGGAAACATCTCCGCAAAATAATACTCAAACAAACCAAAACCACCGCCGAGAGTTTTCCTCCCAGCGGTGGTTTCTATTCATATCAGTATTTCCATTTCTCCGAGCAAAGCTGCATCTCAACCATGTGCTTGTAGATACCGTTAGTCTTTTTAAGCGCCTCAGGCTCACTCTCATGTTAGCCTGCACCCTGAACGCTGCCTTGTGAGAACACATTAGCGCAGTGATATAAAACACCATTTTAAGAACTGCAAAGGAACTTTTCTTTTTCTCTTTCATAACATGGTTATTTAAACTTGTCAAGTTTTTTTCTTAAAGCAGCTCAAAATCTTGTAATAATATCATTTTCATGATATAATTTTATCATATGAATAAACGACAGGAAATGATAAAATGAAAAACATAAATAAAGCGATCACTTTCGCTAAAAAAGAAACCGTCCTGATAGTGGCAATGCTCTTAGCCGTTATATCTGCATTTTTCGTCACACCTGACAAAGCATATGCAAGTTATATCGACTTCCGAACACTTGGACTTCTGTTCTCTCTTATGACAGTGACCGAGGGCTGCAAAGGTCTTGGCATTTTTGAACGCAGTGCTAAATTTATCATAAGCAAAGTCAATACCGCATTTCAGCTTTCCATAGTGCTTGTGGGGCTTTGCTTCTTTTCAAGTATGTTCATAACAAATGACGTTTCACTTCTGACCTTTGTTCCCCTCACTCTCACCGCCCTCTCAACTCTCGGTGAAGCAGGCAACAAGCTTCTCATACCCATTGTCGTTCTGCAGACCATTGCCGCAAATCTTGGCAGTATGCTCACGCCTATAGGCAACCCTCAGAATCTATACCTTTTTGGTGTATCAGATATGAAGCTGGAAGATTTTCTTGTAATTATGCTTCCCTTTACTATTGTGGCAGGAGCGATGCTTTTTCTGTGGACGCTTGCAGTGTGTAAAAAGTCAGGAAAGCTGTCTGTCAAGACAGATATAACTGCTGAAAACTTCGATACATATTCGACTAAAGACAAGACAAAGCTTTCAGGATACGTCCTGCTTTTTGTCCTTTGCCTGCTTACAGTTGCAAGGCTTATCCCATGGCAAATAACAGCCCTCTGCGCACTTGCTTTCTCTGCCATTGCTGACAGAAACGTGCTTAAAACAGTTGATTACTCACTGCTTCTTACATTCTGCGGATTTTTCATCTTTATCGGAAATATGGGCAGAGTAGAGATTTTCCGCAGTGTACTCAGCAGCATAATAAACGGTCACGAGCTTTTTATTGCCGTTGCCGCAAGTCAGATAATAAGCAACGTTCCGTGCGCTATACTCCTTTCAGGCTTCACCAACAAGCTGAACGCACTTATAATAGGAACGAACATAGGCGGCCTTGGCACTCTTATCGCCTCCATGGCAAGCCTTATATCCTACAAGCAGATATGCCGCAGCCACCCCCATATCAAAGGCAGATATTTCGCATATTTCACAGCCGCAAATATCGCTTTTCTCGCTGTAATGACTCTAACTGTAAAGATCGCATACTGAAATAAGTTTACTATACCCTGCCCACTTTATCTGCATAACATTTTCGCTAAATGCCCACACTATCCGCAGGAGGTGTTTTTATGCTTGAATTTTTTGCAGGAACGCTGGTAGGCGGTTTTGTGGGCGTTGTGACAATGTGCCTTTGTATCACCGCAGGCGAAAGCGACCGTCACGATGAACGATGATGTTTTACACAGGTAAACTTCGTGATTTTCACCAAAAAAGCTGCCGCAAAATCTCCCTTTGCGGTGGCTTTTTTTATGCCTGTCCGTATTGACAAATACTCCGCTTTGTACTATAATAGTATCATTGTACTTTAGCAAGTAAAAACACAAAAGCATAAAAGCTTTAAAGTGACACATGAAGTAAAAGGAGTGTATTGGATTGACAGCAAGGTGGATAGTATTGGTATTATACCTTGCACTTATGATAGGCATAGGTGTTTATTACCGCAGAAAATCGGCAAGCGTCAATGATTTTGTACTGGGAGGAAGAGGTCTTGGAGCGTGGTTCACAGCCTTTGCATATGGAACTTCATACTTCTCGGCAGTAATTTTTGTAGGCTACGCAGGAAAATTCGGCTGGAATTACGGTGTAGCTTCCACATGGGTAGGAATTGGAAACGCCGTTATCGGCTCATGGCTGGCGTGGAAAGTTCTTGGCAGAAGAACAAGAATAATGTCAAAACACCTTGAGGCAAAGACCATGCCTGAGTATTTTGAAAAGAGATACAACAGCAAGCCTTTGAAGATAGTTTCGGCACTTATCGTGTTCGTATTCCTTATCCCTTATACGGCTTCGGTCTACAACGGCTTGTCAAGACTTTTTGAGAAGGGCTTTGGCATTCCTTACAAATATTGTATAATCGGCATGGCAGTTTTCACTGCGGTGTATGTTATCATGGGTGGCTACAAAGCTACAGCACTGAACGATTTTATTCAGGGAATAGTAATGCTTGTAGGCATTGCGGCGGTAGTTCTTGCAGTGCTTGGCGAAAACGGTGGCCTTGGAAATTCTTTTGACCTGCTTGGTGATATTTCTGACGCAAATGGCGACAAGGGCACATACGCTTCCCTTTTCGGACCTGACCCTATAAACCTTGCAGGCGTTGTTATTCTTACCTCTCTCGGCACATGGGGACTTCCGCAAATGGTGCAGAAATTCTATGCAATAAAAGACGACAAGGCTATCAAAACAGGCACCATCGTATCCACATTCTTTGCAGTAGTGGTAGCAGGCGGCTGTTACTTCCTTGGTGGCTTCGGCAGACTTTTTGTCAAGAGCGTTGACGGACTTCCAGAGGGCGGTTTTGACGGAATAGTTCCGACTATGATGGAGAAGCTTCCTTCACTGCTTTTCGGACTTGTTATCGTTCTTGTGCTTTCGGCTTCAATGTCAACACTTTCATCGCTTGTGCTTACATCAAGCTCCACCTTGACTATCGACCTTATCAAGCCTATAATGAAAGAAAAAATGGACGAGAAAAAACAGCTTATCACAATGAGAATTTTCATTGCCGTATTTCTTATCATCTCAGTTGTGCTTGCAATAATCACTCTTGAAAATCCACAGACAGTAATTTCAACTCTCATGTCTATCTCATGGGGCGCACTTGCAGGAGCATTTCTTGCGCCGTTTATGTACGGACTTTTCTGGAAGGGCGTAACAAAGGCGGCTTGCATGGCAAGCTTTATCGCAGGAGTAGGCATAACAGTGATACACATGGCATACTACACCCTTGCAGGACACACAGGAACACTTTGGGGCATAAACCTTGCCTCGCCTATCAACGCAGGCGCATTTGCAATGCTTTTCGGACTTGTTCTTGTACCTATCGTTAGCCTTATCACAAGGCAGAGCGACGCTGACAAGGCTCATGCTGAAAAGGTGTTCGAGTGTTATAATGACAGCGAGATATGATTTCACATCGCTTACATAATTGAAACGCAGACAGGGACGGACTTTGTTCGTTCCTGTTTTTTTAGGGGGATAACGCCCCTTGCATCAATTATGCACAAATTTTGCACATATGATTTATGCAAACAAATGATTTATATTTTAATTTGGTAACATTTCTGCAATTGTTGCATTTTTTATGCAACAAAACACCCCTTTTTCGTGTATAAGTAGAAAGCGTTTTGACACTTGCTGGCACGTACAAGCCCTGTGACTTAGTGAAACCGAAGGGAGTTTCTGGAGCAGGCTGTAGAGTACTTGTGTCAGAACGTGGGTGTGCATTTGATATTTTGTGTATGCAAAACCTAGGGCATTATACTCGGTGACACACCCCGAACGCAACTTGAAAATCGAATATAAAAAGGTGACTAAAATGCACTCAGCTTTGATTTTATCACGCACCATGACGATGCAAACAAAAAGTTCCATAAAACACCGTTCAACACCTGAACGCATTTTATGGAAATTTTGCTGCACTGTAATTGACTTATAGGGCATTTTATGATAAAATATTGAAGATAAGTTACAAAAACAACATGACAATTATTCAAGGGGGAGAAAAATGTCGATACTTTTATTGCCGTTCAAGATAGTTTTCCTGATAGTTGCGTTTATACTAAAGGGTGTTCTATACTTGCTTGCGTTTATTCTGAACTTTATTTCTGAGGTCTTAGTCGCTTTGCAATACATACTTGGAAGTGTCTTTGTATTGGTGGCTATCGGAGGTACTATCGTACTTGTCAGAAACATTCAGAATGGCTCTCTTACAGGCTTGCAAGGCGGTGTATTGATAGGCTTTTTATGGCTCATATCCATGGCTTTCAGCATGATGTTCTATTTAAGCAGTGCAGCGGCTGACCTTTTTGAAAGCATTGGCGATTGGTTAGGGGACACGGCTTTGGGATTTTTCTACTAAAAATCTAATAAGCAAAACAAAAAAGACGCCGCCAAAAAGGCAGCGTCAGATCATTCACATTTTCTTTCGGCAAACGCCTAGCCAAGTCGAGGTTTCACTGTGCAACCCCTCCCGAAAGCTCAACCAAACAACGCTCTTGGCACGCCCCTTGGTATCATCGCTTAACAGAACTGCCACGACTATCAAGTTTACGTCAGTTCTGACCGAAAACTCCTGTTTTCTGACAACGTTTCGTTGCTGATATCATTATATCCAATTTTTTTAATAATGTCAAGTATATATCAAAAAACCGCTCTGATAATTCAGGGCGGTCTTTTTCATAGCAGGGCTGATTTTTATAGTCGCTGCGGTCGACCAACTTTCATGCAGAGGGCGTTTTGCCTTTGCACATTGCATACTATACTTTCAAGCAGCAGTGAACTTCACAGTTTCGGATACACGTCACCATTTCTAATGCGTCCCTCAAGTGTCAGCCACACTAAGAAAAGCTACGGATAGATCTTCTCGATACTATTATAATCAATTCAGCTGCAAATGTCAAGTCTTGACACTAAAAAAGACCTATGCCAAAGCACAAGTCCCATTAGTCACATTTTTCTTTCAACTTGTTAGTCTATTCGAGTCAAGGCTGATATGCAACCTTCCGTTAAGCTCCATAGCGTACTCACTCGAATAAACAGCCACTTCATCACTTGACGATCTGCCACGGCTATCAAGTTTCGTCAGATCGTTCGACAGCTCTCGCTGTCTGCTCAACTTTTTTTCTGTTGCTGGTATTATTATATTCGATTTTTGCAAAATTGTCAAGGTTTTCTCTATAGGTCTTGACATTTGCCACAGAATGGGCTATACTGTTATCAGAGCCGACGAATGTGTTCTCTAGGGGCAATTGTAGCCCGACAGAATGAAGCATTTTGTCGGCTCTTTTTTCCATTTTGATGCAAACAAAAAGTTCCATAAAACACCGTTCAACACCTGAACGCATTTTATGGAACTTTTTTCAGATTATAAATTTCTTCGCCTTGTTTACAATACTGCGGTCGTTTTCGTAAGACAGGACCTGTCCTGCCCTGCCGATCTCGACCCAGCGTATGTCTGCGATCTCCTCTTCCTGAGGAGTGTAGTCGGTGTTCTTTGCTTTGCCGATAAAGTAGACAACGATCTTCTGCGTGTCCTTTCTTGGAGAATAGGACACTATCTCCCGAAATGTTGTATCGAGATTTACGTCTATCCCCGTTTCCTCCATGATCTCACGCTTGGCAGTTTCTTCTTCTGTTTCATCGCCCTCAACGTGACCCTTTGGGAATGACCAGTGACCGCTGTTAATATGCTTTATCAGCAGTATCTCGGTGTTGCCGTGATACTTTCTGTAAACGATAGCACCGCAGGATTTTTCATGCAGCATCATTTTTCCTTTCCGGAGCATAGCCCCAATATTTACTCATTGATTTAATTATATCACAACAGCCCTCATTTGTCTATACCCTTTAATAAATATACTCCCATTTTGTGCATATTCCACAAATCAGGTAAAATAAAAAAAGCCGTGCAAAAGCACAGCTTTTTGAAACAGTCAAAGATTATTCCTCGACCTTGTTCTCGATATACTTAACGATATCGCCAACAGTCTTGATGTTCTCGACCTCTTCATCAGGGATCTCTACATCAAAGCTCTCCTCGATGCTCATTACAAGGTCAACTACGTCCAGTGAGTCAGCGCCGAGATCATCTGTGATAGAAGCCTCCATAGTTACTGCGTCCTCTTCAACGTCGAGCTGCTCTACGATAATGTCCTTGATCTTATCAAATACCATTACTTTACCTCCATTCTGTACTTTACTGGGTCTGCCGCTCAGCGCAGCATTTATGTCAGCCGCCGCCGCTCATAAGTCGGCAAATCATTCGGCATGATCATCAAAAAAACTCATTCCTGCGAACTTTCCTCAAACTCGCCCACAGTCCTAAACTTATTATACCGCCCCTCAAGCAATTCGTCAAGACCTTTTTGCAATTTTCTTTTCAAAGCGCCCTCGATATAGTCAGAGATATTCTCCGCAGTGAGCTGTGGGTCGTTATGTGCGCCGCCGTCGGCTTCGGAAATTATATGGTCGCACACCCCAAGTCTTGTAAGATCCTCGGCGGTTATCTTCATTATATCGCAGGCTTCACGCTCTCTTGTGGAATCCTTCCACAGGATACTTGCAAAGCCTCTCGGTGATATTACCGAATAGATAGCGTTTTCAAGCATTGCAAGCTCATCGCACACTGCAAGAGCCAGCGCACCTCCCGAGCCGCCTTCTCCGAGAATTATGGAGATAACAGGAGTCTTGAGGGTCATGAACTCCATGATGTTTTTGGCTATCGCTTCGCCCTGACCACGCTTCTCAGCTTCTACGCCGCAGAATGCGCCTGCTGTATCAACAAGGCATATAACAGGTCTATGGAACTTCTCAGCCTGCCTTGCAAGTCTGAGAGCCTTTCTATAGCCCTCCGGGTGTGGCATACCGAAATTGCACTTCTGATTTTCTGCAAGATCTCTGCCCTTTACCTCTGCGATAACTGTAACAGGTATGCCCTTAAAATAGGCTATGCCGCCCATAACAGCACCGTCATCACCAAAAAGTCTGTCTCCGTGCATCTCAAAGAAATCGTCGAATATAAGAGGGATATAGTCCTTGGCAGTAGGTCTGCCCTTGTGTCTGATTATATCAAGTCTTTGACAAGCTGTCAGCTCACTCATTTGAGGACACCTCCTTTGCTGGCTTATGAAGTCTGAGTATATGAGCGAGAACTCTTCTCATTTTCTTTCGCTCGACTATCATATCAACAAAGCCGTTTTCAAGCATGAACTCGGCAGACTGGAAATCATCAGGAAGCTTCTGCTTTATAGTACCCTCTATAACACGTCTGCCTGCAAATCCGATAAGCACCTTTGGCTCAGCGATTATGATATCGCCCAGTGACGCAAAGGAAGCTGTTACACCGCCCGTGGTAGGGTCGGTCATAACTGCGATATAAAGCAGACCTGCTTGGTTATGTCTGGCCACAGCACCGCTTGTTTTCGCCATTTGCATAAGGGAAACTATACCCTCCTGCATTCTTGCTCCGCCTGAAGCTGTGAATGCGATAACAGGGAGCTTATTTGCGGTGGCGTATTCGATAGCTCGTGTTATCTTTTCGCCCACAACACTGCCCATGGAAGCCATCATATAGTTGGAATCCATAACGATTATAACTATCTTCTCGCCTCTTATAGCAGCCTTTCCTGTGATAACGGCGTCTTTAAGACCGGTCTTTTCTCTCAAAGTCTGCTGTTTTGCTTCATAGTCAGGGAAATCTATAGGATTTTTTGATACCATATCCTTATCAAATTCCTCAAAGCTACCCTTATCTATGGTTATATCAAGACGTTCTTTTGCGGTAAGTCTTGAATGATAGTTACAGTGAGGACATACCTTGCCGTTTGCCTGAAACTCCTCCATAAAAGTGACGTTTCTGCATCTTGGACACTTGAAAAGCAGACCCTTTGGGATATCGGTCTTTTTCTTGTCATCGTCCGCCTTATCGCCGTTAAATCTTACTTTAACGACAGAAAACAGATCTTCAAGCATTATTCCTTACTCCTCTCATCTGCCAAAATGTCGGTACGGTTAAGAAAACCGTTATCGTAATTGCCCTCTAAAAACTCAGGGCGTCTTATAAGCTTGAGCTGGAAATCAACATTGGTTGCAACACCGTCCACGATAAACTCAGACAGCGCCCATGTCATTTTTGCAATAGCTTCTTCTCTATTCTTACCGTGAACGATGAGCTTGCCTATCATGGAATCGTAATAAGGCGGTATCTCATAGCCCTGATAAACTGCGGTATCTACTCTTATTCCTGGACCTCCCGGGATAAAGAGCGACTTTATCCTGCCAGGTGACGGTCTGAAATCAAGAAGCGGATTTTCCGCATTTATACGGCACTCTATTGCATGACCTGTCAGCTTTATATCCTCCTGCTTTATAGACAATCTCTGTCCTGATGCGATAAGGAGCTGTTGCTTTACAAGATCAACGCCTGTGACAGCCTCTGTGATAGGGTGTTCCACCTGTATACGGGTGTTCATTTCCATGAAATAGAACTCGCCGTTTTTATCCACAAGGAACTCAATAGTGCCTGCGTTCCTATAGCCGCAGACCTTAGCGGCTGTACAAGCGGCTTTGCCCATTTTCGCACGAAGCTCCTCATTCATAAAGCTTGCAGGGGAAGGGGCTTCCTCGAGGACCTTCTGATTTCTTCTCTGCATGGAGCAGTCACGCTCGCCCAGATAGATAACATCGCCGTAATTATCCGCAAGTATCTGTATCTCGATATGCTTAGGGTCTTCTATGAATTTCTCAATATAGATCTCATCATTGCCGAAGCAGGCAAGAGCTTCCTGCTTTGCGGCGGTCATCTGCGCTTCAAGCTCATCATCGGAGTGAACGATCCTTATGCCACGTCCTCCGCCGCCTGCTGACGCTTTGACCATGACAGGGTAGCCAAGATCTCTTGCCAGCGTATGCGCCGCATGGATATTTGAAATAGCGCCGTCTGAACCCATTATAACAGGCACGCCTGCTTCTTTCATTGTTTCCTTTGCCTGCGCTTTATCGCCAAGCATTTCAATAGACTCGGCTCTTGGTCCTATGAAAGTTATGCCGCACTTTTCGCACATTCTCGCAAAGGACGGATTTTCAGACAGAAAGCCAAAGCCCGGGTGGATAGCGTCTGCACCTGTTATCTCGCAGGCGGAGATTATCGCCCTGACATTAAGATAACTGTCCTTGCTTGGTGCAGGACCTATGCAAACGGCTTCGTCTGCTATCTGAGCATGGAGAGCGTTTCTGTCGGCGGTGGAATATACCGCAACAGTATGTATGCCAAGCTCTCGGCAGGCTCTTATAATGCGGACAGCGATCTCGCCTCTGTTCGCTATCAATACTTTTTTGAACATATTATGCCTCACTAATTATGACTAGAATAAGAGATACCTTACTTTATCGCAAAAGTTATCTCAGCGGAAACAGCCTTCTTGCCGTTTACAGAAGCAAGTGCCTTTCCAACGCCGATAGGACCCTTGACTTTGATTATCTCCACCTCGATATCCAGCTTATCACCAGGCACTACCTGCTGACGGAACTTACAGTTGTTTATGCCGCCGAACAGACCTATCTTGCCCTTGTTCTCAGGAAGTGAAAGCAGTGCAACTGCGCCTGCCTGCGCACACATCTCTACCATAAGCACGCCTGGGGTAACAGGATAATTCGGGAAATGTCCCTTGAACCAAAAGTCCTCAGCCTTTATATACTTTGTAGCCTTTACACGCTTGCCCACTTCAAGCTCGTTTACCTCGTCGATAAGCAGAAAAGGGTCACGGTGAGGGATTATTTCCATGATCTGCTCTTTATTCAAAACAACTGCCATTGTCTTTCCTCCAAATCAGTTTAGTCAAGTATCATTATGGTCTGATCGAACTCAACAGCGTCGCCGCTGTTTACGCATATCTCTCTTACCACGCCGTCAAATTCGCTCTGTACTTCGCTCATTACCTTCATGGACTCGATAATGAAGATAGTGTCGCCCTTCTTTATCTTGTCGCCAACGCTTACGAACGGCTTTGAATCAGGTGACGGAGCGGCATAGAATGTTCCCACGATAGGGGCTTTAACTGCCTTGCCGCCTGTTACCGGCGCTGATGTTGCCGACGCTTCCGATGCTGTCTGGGAAGCAGGTGAAGCTGTGCCTACAGCCATTGGCATAGGCATTCCCATTGGTGCAGGAGGGCATTTCTTGCCCTTTACTGTTATCACCTTGTCGCCGTCAGCTATTGTTATCTCACCGAGGTCTTTATTCTTCACGATATCGGCAAGCTTCTCTATTGTTTCAAGGTCAAACTGACCATAAATTTTTTCGCTCATATCAGTTTCTCCTTATCAGTCGCACTTCTTGATACAGATAGTAGCGTTATGTCCGCCAAAGCCCAGAGAGTTTGAAAGTGCTGCATAGACAGGCATTTCTCTGTTGCCCTCAACGCAGTAGTCAAGGTCGCACTCAGGGTCAGGAGTGGTGTAGTTTATTGTCTTATGAACAAAGTCGTTCTGTACAGAAAGTGCAGTAACGATAGCTTCCATGCCGCCTGCCGCACCAAGAAGGTGACCTGTCATAGACTTTGTGGAGTTTATGACCGTCTTTCTTGCGGCTTCTTCGCCAAGAGCAAGCTTGATAGCTGTTGTTTCATATTTATCGTTAAGACCTGTTGATGTGCCGTGGGCGTTGATGTAGTTCACCTGCTCAGGCTTCAGGCCTGCTTCTTCATAGGCATACTTCATTGCATGGGCGGCAGCCTCACCTGTTGGTGATGGGCTTGTCATGTGATAAGCGTCGCCTGTTGCGCCATAGCCTGCTATTTCGGCTATGATATTTGCACCTCTTGATTTAGCGTGCTCATACTCCTCAAGGCAAAGTATGCCTGCACCCTCGCCAAGGACAAAGCCCTGTCTGTTCAGGTCGAACGGAGTTGAAGCCTTGTCAAGCTCTGTTGCCTTTGAGAGAGCCTTCATATTGTTGAAGCCGCTGAGTGCAAAATGAGAGATACAAGCCTCTGAGCCGCCGCAAAGGCAAACGTCAAGATAGCCGTCCTTTATTTTTCTGAAAGCTTCGCCGATAGCGTGAGTACCTGAAGCGCAAGCTGTGGTGGTACAGAAATTATCGCCCTTAAAGCCTGTATGCATTGCAACAGTACCAGCCGCCATATTGCCTATCATCATAGGGATAAAGAAAACTGATACCTTATCAGGCTTTTCGTTGAACTTTGTTACTTCCTTTTCGGTCATGTTAAGGCCGCCGATACCAACACCGATTATAACGCCAGCCTTAAATGGATCAACGTCCTTGAAATCAGAGCCAGCCATTTTAAGAGCCTGCTTTGCAGAGCAAACAGCGAACTGAGTAAATCTATCCATTCTCTTTGCTTCTTTTTTATCTATATACTCAGTGCAGTCAAAATCCTTGACAGCGCCGACTATCTTTACAGGAAAATTTTCGGTATCAAACTGGTCAACATAAGACAGGCCGTTCTTGTTAGCCTTGATATTAGCCCAAAATTCCTCTACGTTCTTGCCAAGAGGGTTTACTGTACCCATACCTGTGATAACAACTCTTCTCATTTAAACACTCCTTAGTATCATTTAAAACATATCAAATCTACATTCCGTAAAACAAATCTACATGGCGTAAGATGCCCGTCACGGTGAGTGACCGAGTGGCTACATCATAAGTCCGCCGCTTATTTCTATTACCTGTCCTGTAACGTAGCTTGCGTCCTTGGAAGCAAGGAAGGATACGACACCTGCTATCTCGTCAACTTCGCCGTAACGCTTCATTGCTATCTGATTTATCATAGCCTGCTTCTGAGCGTCTGTGAGCTTGTCTGTCATAGGGGTCTTGATAAATCCAGGGGCTACTGCGTTGCAGGTGATACCTCTTGAGCCAAGCTCCTTTGCAACTGTCTTTGTCATGCCAACGATAGCCGCCTTTGTTGCGGAATAGTTTATCTGTCCGGGGTTGCCGTAAAGTCCTGCAACTGACGCAAGATTTATTATCTTGCCTGACTTCTGTCGCATCATAACGCTGCCCACAAATTTTGACATATTGAACACGCTCTTCTGGTTTACAGCAACTACCATATCGTACTGCTCCTCGCTCATACGAGCCATAAGACCGTCACGAGTGATTCCTGCGTTGTTTACGAGCACGTCGATAGTGCCGAAACGAGCCTTTACTGCCTTGACTGTTTCCTCTACCTGTGCATAGCTTGAAACGTCGCAGATGAACTTTTCACACTCTACGCCCTCTGCCTTTATCTTATCCATTATATCGTTATCTTCAAACATTGCCTCTGAGATATCGTTGAGAGCAATATTATAGCCGTCCTTTGCAAGTCTGAGTGCTATTGCTGCACCTATTCCTCTTGCAGAACCTGTTATCAATGCTGTTGCCATTTTATTTTCCTCCTGTTATTTCTGCATGATGTAAATGATATCTCTGAGAGTATCATAATCTATCATATCTTTGTAAATGGTCTGTTTTCTTCCGTTCGGTAAAAGTACCTTCATTCCGTTTTTATTTTCCTTAAGCAAGGTCAGCTCCTTTACCTCATATACTAATATCCTGCTGTTTTCGATCTCTCCGTCAAGAAGCTTTTTCAACGTATAATGGTCGCTTAAAAATCCCATTGCGTCGTCCTGTGCTTTCATAATGCTTCTCATGCCGTGATTTGAAGTATTAGAATGCGAATGCGGTACAGCTGCACCTATACTATAAAGCGTCCCCTTATAATACGCATAGCAGGTAAAATTTCTCATATGTTTTGCTGATGCTTTTATGGCAGCTATACTGATGTATACAACGCACAGTAAAAACACTATAAACACAGCAGCTGCTGCCACTTCTGTTTCCTGTGAAGTGACCTTTCTGACCGCATCACGGTTTGCTGCTGAATCTTTTCCAATAAAAATAAATAATGGTATCGTTGAAAGTATCAGCACTAAAAGTGCAGGTATCATTCTGACAAGCACACCTTTACCGATCTCACTTCTCGAAGCCGGCGGATATTGAAATAACTTTATCATATTATTAGTTTATTTGTTCAGCAGCTCTTCAGCCTGTGCAAACATTTCCTCTATCATATCCTTTGCAGGCTCGACCTTCTTTACCATGCCTGCGATAGCTCCGCAGAGGAAAGAACCCTCCTCAAGGTTGCCGTCCTGAACGGCTTTTCTCAGTGAACCGAGGGTTATCTCCTCAAACTCCTCAGGTGTGATTGTGCCGTTTGCTTCGCCGCTTGCAAGCTTCTTTGAGAACTTTGTCTTAACGTTTCTGCATGGGTGACCTGTATATCTGCCTGTTACGATACTATCTGTATCCTTAGCCTTTACAACAAGCTCCTTATAAACAGGGTTTATCTGACACTCCTCTGCGGCAAGGAAACGTGTGCCGAGCTGTACGCCCTCTGCGCCAAGCATGAATGAAGCGGCTATTCCTCTGCCGTCTGCTATTCCGCCTGCGGCGATAACAGGTATCTCAACTGCGTCAACTACCTGTGGTACAAGACACATGGTTGTGTTCTCACCGATATGTCCGCCAGACTCTGTTCCCTCTGCAATAACAGCGTCAGCGCCTGCTCTTTCCATTCTCTTTGCAAGAGCAACTGACGGAACGACAGGTATCACCTTTATGCCTGCTTCTTTCCATGCAGCCATATACTTGCCGGGGTTGCCTGCACCTGTTGTTACGACAGGTACGCCCTCGTCTATAACGAGCTGAGCGAGGTCGTCGGCATTAGGGCTCATGAGCATGATATTAACACCGAAAGGCTTGCCGTTTACAGCCGCCTTTGTCTGTCTTATCTGATCTCTCAGGTAATCGATAGGTGCAGAGCCGCCTGCGATTATGCCAAGTCCGCCTGCGTTTGAAACTGCGGAAGCAAGAGTATGCTCAGCTATCCAGGCCATACCGCCCTGAAAGATAGGGTATTTTATACCCAAAAGTTCAGTTATTCTTGTCTTTGTAGTAGTCATAGTAGTTCTCCTTATTGTCAAAAGCAAATTTTATGCCATAATACATAATAACAATTTATTATGTACCGAATATAAACTGTATATTGATCATCAATACTCGAAAACAGCCGCACCATAAGTAAGTCCACCGCCGAAGCCTACAAGACAAACCTTGTCGCCTCTTTTTATCCTGCCTTCTGCAACTGCGTCGCAAAATGCGATAGGGATAGATGCGGAAGATGTGTTGCCGTAGCGGTCGATATATACCGGGAACTTGTCCATTGAAACGCCAAGGTGCTTTGCGGCAGTTTCGATTATTCTTATATTTGCCTGATGCGGCACTATCCAATCAAGGTCATCAGGGGAAATTTCGATCTTTGCACAAGCCTGCTCAACTGCATTTGGAAGTGCCTTTGTGGCAAACTTATAGACCTCTTTGCCGTCCTGCTTGAAGAAATAATCCTTTGTTTCAGGCATATCCATATCAAATTCCTCGGTATTGGTTCTGAAAGCGTTCTCAGACTTCAAAGCACGGGAAGCAAGATACTTTGCACCGTTGCCGTCTGCGCCAAGGAAACTTGAATATGTAGTATCCTCTGCTGTTTCAAGGACGAAAGCGGCTGCGCCGTCACCGAAAAGCACGCAGGAAGAACGGTCGGTATAGTCAACGAATTTTGAAAGCTCCTCAGAGGCTACCAAAAGAACAGTCTTTATTCCGTCGCCGCTCTGAAGGTATCTCTTTGCGGTATCAAAACCGTAAACAAAGCCTGCACAAGCAGCGTTAAGGTCAAATGCGATACAGCCTATCGCGCCTATCTCTCTCTGAATAAGGCAGGAAAGTGACGGAGTGAAATAATCCCCTGTTACTGTTGTGGCAATAATAAGGTCGATATCCTCTGCCTTTACTCCTGCGTCAGCCATTGCAGCCTTTGCCGCCATTGCTCCAAGATAGTATGTAGGCTCGCCGTTTGTGATGTGTCTTTGCTTGATGCCTGTTCTCTGAGTTATCCACTCGTCGCTTGTTTCAACGATCTTTGTGAAATCCTCGTTTGTTGCGACCATTTCAGGCACATATTTGCCTATGCCCTTGATCTTTACGCCTGTTACTTTACTTCCCACTGATTTTTCCTCCTGAAAATTCTATATTATATATTGTATATTTCCGCAATTTGTGCTATAATGTTCTTGTTCCTATGGAGCAAGTCAAAATATATTATATCAAAATATAATTAGTTAATTTTTTAACTATATAACACATATCATAACATTATAATTATAAACTGTTTTTTTAGATACGTCAATAACAAATTATGAACAACTCTTGATGAATTTAAACATTTAGAGAATTTTTCACAAGTTTTAGGGCGTTAGTTAATATTATGTGTCTATTTTTGAAAATATCTTGCAAAAATTAAATCATAAAACAATAATCGAGAGCAGATAACTTTCAGAAATTTACAGATATGAGATAAGGCGGCTTTGATATTATCAGGCGGCTATGTATAAATTTAACCACAAAGGAGTAAAATTTTATGTCAAAAAATATTTTTTTGTTTTCAGGTCAGGGCTCACAGTATGTAGGAATGGCTAAGGAGCTTTGCGAAAAGTATGATGCTGCAAATGCGGTTTTCGACACAGCGGAAAAGGTGCTGGGATATGACCTGAGAGCGGTAACATTTGACGGCCCTGACACTGAGCTTAACAAGACAGTGAACTCACAGCCTGCTATAATGGCTTGCTCGCTTGCCGCTTTTGAAGCCGCAAAGGCTGAGGGCATCACATTTGACGGCGTAGCAGGTCACTCACTGGGCGAATATGCTGCTATGGTAGCCGCAGGTGTTGTAACTATTGAGGACGGCTTCAAGCTCATCAAGGCGAGAGCGGCTGCAATGCAGAAAGCCGCAGAGGCTAACAGTGGCTCAATGTATGCTATAATCGGTCTGCCTGCTGAAGAGGTCGAGAAGATATGCGAGGAAACAGAGGGCTATGTTGTTCCTGTAAACTACAACTCGGCCGTTCAGACTGTTATCGCTGGCGATACAGAGGCTTGCGAGGCGGCTGCGGCAAAGTTTTCGGAGATGAAGAAAAAGGCTATAAAACTCAATGTTGCGTCTGCTTTCCACTCAAAGCTCATGCAGAGTGCGGCTGATGAATTTATTGAAACTGCAAAGACAGTTGAGTTCAAGACTGCAAACGTTGATTTCTACTCAAACGTTCTTGGAACAAAGCTTGAAGACTTTTCTGCTATGCCTGATATGCTTGCAAAGCACATCGTTTCACCCGTTAAGTTCACTTCTGAGCTTGCAGAAATGGAAAAGGCAGGCTATGAGAACTTTATCGAGCTTGGTCCTAACAAGGTGCTTACGGGTCTTGTAAAGAAAACTCTCAAGGGCAAGAACGCTGTGAACATTGAGAACAATGCCACAATGGAAAAGGCTCTTGCTTCTCTGAGCTAAAATATCGAGGGGAGAAAAATGAAAAAGGCTATGAAAAGGGCTTTGCTGTTGGCATTGGCGGTGGCAATGCTTGTTTGTCTGAGTGCCTGTGGAAAATGTGCGTGGAAGATAAAGATAAACGGCAAGGATATACAGATACCATGCACTCTGGACGACATCGGCGAAGAATATGAATACACGCTGGATTATCCTTTTTCGGGAAACTCAAACGGCAAGGGGATATTCTCGGTGGCGCTTATGCAGGACGGCAGTATAATAGGCACTGTTAAGGTAGAAGCGGACAGTGTTGACGACATTGACAGGAAGTCGAAGATACGTCAGATAAGTGCGGCGCAAAGCAGTTCCGATAAAAAGGGAATGAGCATTGCAGGGGTAAAATGCGGTGATGACAAGACGGAAGTCAAAAAAGTTTTCGGCGAGCCTGACAGCCCTGACGCAGACGCATGGAAATACAAGAAAAGGGGCTTTTTGGCGACTTTCTTTTTTGACGATGACGGCAAGGTGACAATGCTGAGCATATCAGACATTGATGATGAAGATACCTGATAAAAGGCGGTGTATAAAATGAAACGCAATGACTACATATCATGGGACGAATATTTTATGGGCATTTCACTGCTATCTGCACAGAGGAGCAAGGATTCTCACACGCAGGTAGGAGCGTGCATAGTTTCTCAGGATAACAAGATATTGTCAGTAGGCTACAACGGTATGCCTACCGGGTGTTCTGATGATGAGATGCCGTGGGACAGGAACGGTGAGTTTCTTGACACGAAATATCCATTTGTATGTCATGCCGAGCTTAACGCCATTCTCAACCATGCGGCAGGAAGCTTACAGAATGCCAAGATATATGTTTCACTTTTTCCATGCAACGAATGTGCAAAGGCTATCATTCAAAGCGGCATAAAGGAAGTCGTTTACTGGGAGGACAAATACGCCGACACTGACGGAGTTAAGGCTTCTAAGAAAATGTTTGAGCTGACGGGGGTAAAGATACGCAGGTATATACCTACTAACCGTGAGATAACTATAAGGCTGTAAAAGGCAATTATCCTGCCGAAACAGTTTCAGGCGACAATGCGGGCGAACACTGTTCGCCCCTACTGTACATTGTGCAGTTATTAAGGTTTGTGCAATAAATTGCAAGTTGCCCCTACAGATATACATTATTAATATGATTAATATGCGGAAATTTTTTATAAAGAAGGAATGTAAAATGTCAAGAAAATACGCTATACTTGGTGAAACGCTTAAACACACTATGTCGCCGCCTATTCACGCCAGGCTTTTTGAGCTGAAAGGACGTGAGTTTGAGTATGAGATACTTGAAGTAAAGCCTGAGGAACTTAAAGACAAGGCGGAGTATCTTAATTCTCTCAACGGCTACAACATCACTATCCCTCACAAGATAGGCATTATCGACTACACTGATGAGCTTGACCAGTCGGCAAAGCGTTATCACTCTGTGAACTGCGTTGACAACAAAAACGGCAGGCACGTTGGTTACAACACTGACTGCGACGGCTTTCTCAGAACTGTTCGTGCAATGAATATCGACTTCACGGGAAAGATACTGCTTATAGGCTGCGGCGGAGTAGGCAGAATGATGGCAATTGAGGCGGCTCTTGCCGGGGCTGACCTTTACATTGCGGTACTGGAGAGCGATATGCCTTTGGCTAAGCAGGTAGAGAAAGAGATAAAAGCTATGAAGTCTGACGCCAGGATAACTATTGTTCTAAACACTGAGATACCGACCGACGTTCACTACGAGCTGCTTATGAACGCTTGCCCTGTGGGAATGTATCCTAAGACAAACGCCTGCCCTGTTCCTGATGAAGTTATAAAGGCGAGCGGTGCGGTATTTGACGTTATATACAATCCTCGTGAGACTTTGCTCATGCAGAAAGCCAAGGCTATGGGCAAGAATGCTGTCGGAGGCATGGCAATGCTAGTTTGGCAGGCGGTTTCCGCTCACGAGATATGGGACGGTGACGAATACACAGACGAGGAAGTTCAGTCTATCATAGACGAAATGGAGATCGCTGTGGAGAAGGATTTTAAGTAAAATACATAATAAGGATAGTAAATATGAGACCAATATTTTTGTGCGGCTTTATGGGCTGCGGAAAATCTACTGTGGGAAAGATCTTGGCGAAAAAAATGGGCTGTCAGTGCGTTGACCTTGACAAGTATATCGAAAATACGGCAGGAATGAGCATACCTGAAATATTCGACAAATACGGTGAGGAGCATTTCAGGAAACTTGAAACCGAGGCTCTTGCAGCATTTGCTGACATTGGCGGCGTTGTTGCAACAGGCGGCGGAGCATTGCTTTCGGAGGAGAACGGCAAGGTGGCTAAAAGATCGGGCATGGTGGTCTTTATCGACACATATTTCAACACCTGCTACGGACGCATAAAAAACGACCCTAACAGACCTATCGCTTACAACTCCACCAGAGAACAGCTTTCAGAGCGGTTTGAATATCGAAGGCCTTTATATCTTGCCCACTCACACTATGTCATAAGCGGTGGTTATCCGCCTATCGTCATCGCTTCTAAGATACAAAAGCTTTACAAGAGATTTGATTTCGGGCAGGGCTGATTCAGCTCTTCCCTGCAGGGGCGACCTTCATGCCCCCTGTTTTCGGGCTTATCGCAAACCATGCGAGCCTTAAGCTTATGCCCGTTTATCTTGCATTTTTCTTCATACTCCTGCTTGTGATGATGTCAAAAACGGAAAAGCTTTGTCATAATAAATAGTACGGCTTGTGCAAACAGTACCAAATTATTTGTATCTTGGATAATCAAAAATAGCTATTTATAACGAATAATCCAAAAAGCCTGCAAGCACTGATAAAAAATGTTGAAAATCCTACCGACATGTTGTATACTTATGATATGAAAACGTTATATTAAACTGCAATATGACAGAAGGGAGTTGCAAATGGACATACAGAAAACCGTGCTTGTCGTTGACGACAGCACAACGAACCGATCTATACTTTGCGACATACTACATTCTGACTATACTGTGATCCAAGCAGAAAATGGCATACAGGCTCTTACAATGCTAAAAAAACAGGATAAAAAAGTTGACGCTATAATACTGGATATCATAATGCCCGAAATGGACGGATATGAGTTCATGGATAAAATAAAGCATGATAAAACCTTATCTCAGATACCTGTTATTATTCTAACAGAAAAATCAGACAGAGACACTGAAAAGAAGGTGCTTGAAAGCGGTGCGTGGGACTTTGTTCCAAAGCCTTATGACGCTGAGATTATAAAGCTAAGGCTCAAAAACGTTATCGCAAGAAGTCAGGTATCGCTGCTCAAAGAGCTTAATAACGTTATGAACTACGACCCTCTTACGGAGATATATTCAAAGAATAAATTTTTCAGTGCGTCAAGGGCACTTCTTAAGGCTAATCCTGACAAGCAGTTCGCTTTTCTAAGACTAGATATCGACCGTTTCAAGCTTATAAATTCATTTTTCGGCACTGCGTATGGAGACAGACTGCTAAAGCATGTTGCAAAACGTATAAGAGATTTTGCAAAAACAACGGAATGCTGTACCTTTGGTAGGATAGACGCTGACGTTTTCGGTATCTTCACCCCTTATCAGGGCAAGGAAGAAACAGTAAAGCAGATAGAGCAGGCTGTTGAAAACATGAAAAAACTGTCCGCAAGCTATAACATCATGATCGTTTACGGCGTTTATGTGGTGACTGACAGAAGCCTGCCAATATCCTTCATGTGCGACCGTGCCGCTCTTGCCGCTAAAACTGTAAAAGGGCATTATATGAAAAGCTATGCTTTTTATGATGACAAAATGCGGCTTTCTATTGAAAATGAGCAGAATATAATAAATGAAATGAGCGACGCTCTTGAAAACCACGAGTTTGTGCCTTACTATCAGCCTAAGTATGATGTAAAGACAAACAAGCCTGTGGGTGCGGAGGCTCTTGCAAGGTGGATACACCCTACCAAGGGATTTATCTCACCTGGTGTGTTTATCCCGATATTTGAGAAGAACGGCTTTATCTCAAAGCTTGATTTCTACATATGGGAATGCGTATGCAAACAGCTCAAGGAATGGAAAGACAGCGGAGTTCCGCTCTTCCCTGTTTCTGTAAACGTTTCAAGGGTAAACCTTTATAACCCTAATCTTTCAAAAATAATAATTGAACTTACGAAAAAGTATGACGTTGACCCTAAGTATTTCAACATCGAGATAACGGAAAGCGTTTATACTGACGACAATGTAATGATAGATGATATCACTAGCCAGCTCAGAAATAATGGCTTTACTATCCTCATGGACGATTTTGGCAGTGGTTATTCTTCCCTGAACGTACTCAAAGATGTTCAGGTGGATATGCTAAAAATGGACATGATGTTCATGTTCAAGGCAAAGTATGACGGCCGTGCAGAAACTATAATTTCTTCTGTTATCAGAATGGCCAAATGGCTCAATATCCCTGTTATAGCGGAAGGCGTTGACAGAGCGGAGCAGGTAGAATTTTTGAAAAGCGTAGGCTGTGACTACATTCAGGGTTTCT